>Ga0160469_100065_pt1 | contig 179297 bp, 172 predicted proteins | sample HID1972M_E11MG_FD_108246 | JGI IMG/M metagenome (GOLD analysis project Ga0160469, IMG submission 108246) | Enriched pill bug-associated microbial communities from UW Madison campus, WI, USA - HID1972M_E11 MG | ecosystem: Host-associated > Arthropoda: Insects > Digestive system > Unclassified ...
GAGTGCCGAGTAGCCGAGCGTGAGGATGGACAGTCCGGGCCGAAAGCGCGCACCGTCGGAGTCCGCGATGAGATAGCCGCCATGCTCGAGGGTCTTGCACAGGCGCCACACCGTGGGCTGCGGCAAGCCGGTCATGCGCGCGATCTCGCTGCTCCCCAGCCGCTCCCGGCCATGGTCGAAGCAGCGCAGCACGGCGAGTCCGCGCAGCAATCCGGTGACCAGAGGCTGGCCCTGTTTTTCCTCTGCCATGACGGCTCCTTTCCTTGAACGAGTGATATCGATCGAATGATGAATTGTCTATTCACCAATGGATCATGTGGCGAGGACGCAGGGACGCACGCCGTCGCTCCTCGCGACGCATGCGAACCAGGTGGAAACCGCCGGTCCGCTGGTCGGTACGCGGACCGGCCCTGCGTCTGCTACGGCGCCTCGCGCAGGATCCGCCGTATCTCCAGGATCGCCTGCGGGTGCTCCTGCACGCTGTGGGCCGATTCGATCACCCGTTCGGACTGCGCGCCGGCCAGGTGCGCGCTGGCGTAGGGCACGACGCCGTCGCTGCTTTGCGCGAGCGCCAGGGCCGGCGTGTCGTTGCCGATGATGGAGTGGTAGCGCAGGCGCGGGCCGATCGGCAGGTCGGCCACCAGGCGCACGAAGGGGTCGCGGTCGCTGAGGTTGTCGATGCTGGTGGGGATCTGCAGCGCCTGCGGCTCGTCGTCCAGGCCGTCGGCCAGGTCGCCCAGCAGCGCCAGCGGCAGCGTGATCATGCCGGCCAGCCAGCGCGCCGCGCGGCCGGCGGCGAAGGGCGTGCCGCGGTGCGGCGCGGCGATGAAGATGGCGCGGCCGACCTGCGGCTGCGGCTCGAAGCGCAGGTAGGGCGCCAGGCGCCGGCGCAGCCGCGGCGACACGTCCTGGCCCGCCAGCGCCTGCTCCAGCGCGTCGCCCGAGGACGAGACCAGCAGCCGCGACAGCACGCCGCCCATGCTGTGGCCGATGAGCGTGATGTCCTGCGAGGCCGGCGCGGTGCCGGCGGGGTCGAAGTGCGCCAGCGTGGCATCCAGCGCCTGGCGGATGCGCCGCAGGTTCAGCGCCAGCGGCGCATTGGTGGGGTAGTACACCTGCCAGATCTGGTAGCGCTGTCGCAGCGCCTCGTCGCCCAGCACTTCGTTGGCGACGTTGATCCAGGCCTCGGGGCTGCTGGCCAGGCCGTGCAGCATCACGACGATGCGGCGCGAGGGGTCGTAGGGCTGCAGCAGGTAGACCTGCGGCGCGGTGATGCCCTCGGCCTGCCCGAACAGGGTGCGCAGCGCCTGGCGCGCGAAGCCCGAGCGCGCCAGCCACAGGCCGTAGCCGGAAGTGAAGTTGGCGGCCAGCGGCACGCGCTCGCCGGCCAGCATGGCGTCGCTGCTGCGGTGGGGGTCGAAGATCGCGATCTCCACGCTGCGCGTGGCCAGCAGCTCGCGCAGGTCGCGGCCCTCGAAGCGCATCAGCACGGTGGTGGCGACGAAGGGCGTCTCGCGAAAGGGCGGCGCATCGCGGCGGGCCGGGCCGGGGGCGCGCGGGCGCGCCGTGCCTTCCTCGGCCACGGCGACCAGCTCGGCGCCGAAGCCGTCGCGCCGGTAGGTGTTGCGCAGGCCGGAGAAGGCGAGCGAGGAGGCGGGGATGAGCTCGGCGGGCAGCGGCGTGTCGGCCGGCAGCCGCATGGCCGAGGCATCGGCGCGGATGCGCCAGCCGGCGACCGGCGGCACTTCGCGCAGGCCGTGGCCGTGCATGCGCTGCGAGGCGTGGAACAGACGCGTCACCGCCTGCTGCACGGCGTAGTTGTAGTAGTCGCGCACCTGGGTCTGGCGGTCCTCGAAGGCGCGCTCGCCGGCATCGCGGCCGGTGAAGAACAGGTAGCCATAGGCGTGGCGCGCGGCCTCCAGCCAGGGGCCGACGGCGGCGGTGTCGGCCGGGTCGGCCGCGCGCCGCTCGGCGGCCATCGCGGCGTGCACCCAGACTTCCGACAGCGTTGCCAGGCGCTGCTCGTCGCTCAGGCCGGTGGCGCCGGTCAGCGCCTGCTGGCATTCGGCGTGCGCCTGCTCGCACCAGGCGCCGTCGCGCCCGATGATGCGCAGCGCCTCCTGCGCCGCGGTACCCAGGCGGCCGGCGGTGAGCGCGTCGCTGCGGCGCTGCGCGACGTACTCGGTGGGCGAGAGGGAGCGCACCTGCACGCCGGCACAGCCGGCCAGCAGCAGGCAGGCCAGCGCGGCCGTGCCCAGTGCGGCCCGGTGCCGCCGCAGGCTCAAGGCGCGGCCTCCGCGGGGATGCCCGGCACGCCGCGGCGGATCGCGCGCGAGAAACCGGCGTCGCGGTCGGCCTGCTGCGCGCGCCCGGTGATGCGCCCGCCGGCACGCAGCGCGGGCAGGTCGCGGCCCGGCGCCAGGCCGCCCACGCCGTGCAGGTATTCCGGCAGGTAGCCCGAGGCGAGCAGGCGCCAGTCCATCGGCAGGCCCTCGACGATGCGGCGCGCCATCTCGTAGACCACGGTGGTGCAGTTGGCGGTGAGCGTGTGATAGAAGCGCGGCGCGCGCGCCAGCGCGTCGGCCTCGTCCAGGTAGGCCAGGAACAGCGAGCGCATCGCCTCCGGCGGCATGGCGATGCGGTAGAGGTACACGTCCTCGCCGCGCACGTTGGTGCGCACGCGCAGGATGTCGCGCTCGTCGGCGGCGATCAGCGCGGTCTCGTACTGCTTGAAGAAGCCGGCGATCGCCGAGAAGCTCTCATGGCGCTCCTTGCGGATCTCTACCGAGAAGGTGACGAAGTGGCCGTCACCGAAGCCGAAGGACACCAGCGTGTGCGCGATCGCCGGGCCCATCCAGTAGGACAGCGCCATGTCCACCGACTCGAGCCGGTCGAGGTCGTAGCGGCGGCTTTCCCAGCGCGGCGTGTAGTCGGTGTCGCTGCGCCAGTCGAAGTGGCGCACGTTCTCCAGCGCGACGACGTTGCCTTCGACGCGGCCGCGCACGATGCGCGCGACGTCGTCGGCCCAGTCGCGCTGCTGCGCCGGCTGCAGGGTGGCCCACCAGGCCAGCAGCGCCGCGAAGGCGAGGGCATAGGCCAGCACCGCGCCGGTGGCGGAGCGCGCGCCCCACAGGCGAAGCAGCACCGTGGCCGCGGCGATCAGCGCCAGGGCCGGCGCGATCGCCCGCGCCGCCGGATGCGCACCCGGCCCCTGGTACCAGAGCGCGAGCGCGGCCCAGGCGGACGACAGCAGGATCAGCAGCGAGACGAGGATGAGCGACAGGGAGCGGGCGAGGGCGGCCATGGCGGTCTGGGGCGCGATGGCCGCCATTGTGTCCGATCGCATGCCCCGCCCAGGGGCGGGGGCTTACTGCGCCTGGATATTGGCCGCCTTGATCACCTGCGCCCACTTCTCGACCTCGGCCTTCTGGAAGGCGGCGATCTGCGCGGTCGTCATGTCCGCCGGCTCCATGCCGAAGCCGCGCAGCTTGTCCTGCATCTCCGGCTCCGCGAGGATGGTGCGGATCTCCTTGTGCAGGCGGTCCACGATCGGCGCCGGCGTGCCGGCGGGCACGAAGACGGCCTGCCAGGAGACCACCTCGAAGTCCGCCAGACCCGGCAGCCCCGACTCGGCCACCGTCGGCACGTCGGGCATGGAGGCCAGGCGCTTGGCGGAGGTCACGGCGATCGCGCGCAGCTTGCCGCTCTGGATGTGCGGGCCGGCGACCACGGTGGTGTCGAACATCATCTCCACCTGCCCGCCGATCACGTCCTGGATCGCCGGGCCGCTGCCCTTGTAGGGCACGTGGGTAAACTTCACGCCCGACTTGTGGGCCAGCAGCTCCAGCGACAGGTGCTGCGAGGTGCCGGTGCCCGCCGAGGCCGACGAGAGGCCGCCGGCCTTGGCGCGGCTGGCGTCCAGCACGTCCTTCAGCGTCTTGTGGGGGCTGGCCGCGTTGACCACCAGCACCACCGGGTTGGTGCCGATCAGCGTGACCGGCGCGAAGGACGTGATCGGGTCGTAGCCGATCTTCGGGTACAGGCTGACGTTGATCGCGTGCGAGCTGATCGTGCCGCCCAGCAGCGTGTAGCCGTCGGGCGCAGCGCGCGAGGCGATCTCCGAGCCGACGCTGCCGCCGGCGCCGCCCTTGTTGTCGATCACCACCGAGGTGCCCAGCACCGGGCCCAGCTTCTGCGCGATCAGCCGGCCCAGCGTGTCGGTGGTGCCGCCGGCCGGGAAGGGCACGAGGTAGGTGATCGCCTTGCCCGTCGGCCAACTGCCCTGGGCGGCGGCCGGCAGCGCGGCGCTGCCCGCGGCGATCGCGAGCGTGGTGTGAAGGAAGGTGCGGCGTTGCATCATCTCGTTGTCTCCTGGTGGTGGAATGGAAAAAAGTCAGGGCATGTACTGCCCGCCGTTGACCTCGAGCACCTGCCCCGTGACGTAGCCCGAGAGCTGCGCCGAGGCGAGGTAGAGGAAGGCGCCGACGCAGTCGTCGGCGTCGCCGATGCGGCCCATCGGAATGCCGGCCTTGAAGCTCTCGAGGATCTGCGGCGTCGAGAAGCGGTCCTGGAAAGGCGTCTGGATCACGCCCGGCGCCACGGCGTTCACGCGGATGCCCTCGCCCGCCAGCTCCTTGGCGAGCCCGCGCGTGGCGGTGCTCACGAAGCCCTTGGCGCCGGCGTAGAGGTAGGCACCCGGCCCGCCGCCGTTGCGTGCGGCCACCGACGAGACGTTGATGATGCTGCCGCCTTGGCCGTCGGCGCGCATCAGCGGCACCGTCTCGCGGCAGAAGGCGAGCACCGAGCGTGCATTGATGTGCATCACCTCGTCGAACAGGGCGTCGTCGAAGTCGGCGATGGGCACGCGCCGCACCAGGCTGCCGGCGTTGTTGACCAGCACGTCGATGCGGCCCAGGCGCGCGGCGGCTTCCTGCACGGTGCGGCGGATGGCGGCGGTGTCGCGCACGTCGGCCTGCAGCGCGAAGGCGTCGCCGCCGGCCTGCGCGATCGACGCGACCACGCGCTTCGCCGCGTCGGCCGAGCTGTTGTAGTGCACCGCCACGCGCATGCCGCGCGCCGCGAAGGCGGCGGCCACGGCGGCGCCGATGCCGGTGCTGGCGCCGGTGACGAGCGCGGTGCGGTCTTTCAGGTCTTCCATGGGCTTTGCTCCTTTCAGGTGACGGGGGCGGGGTTGAAGAGCACGAGGGCGTTGTGCAGCTTCCAGTGCTCGGCCCAGGTCTTCCTGCGGCCGCTGGCCACGTCGAGCATCAGGCGGAACAGCTCCCAGCCCACGTCCTCGATGCTGGCCTCGCCGTCGGCGATGCGCCCGGCGTTCAGGTCCATCAGGTCGTGCCAGCGGCGCGCGAGCGCGGTGCGCGTGGCGACCTTGATCACCGGCACCTCGGCCAGCCCGTAGGGCGTGCCGCGGCCGGTGGTGAACACGTGCAGGTTCATGCCGGCCGCCAGCTGCAGCGTGCCGCAGATGAAGTCGCTGGCCGGCGTGGCCGCGTACAGCAGGCCCTTGCCGCGCGCCTTCTCGCCCGGCGCCACCACGCCCGCGATCGGCGCGCTGCCCGACTTGACGATCGAGCCCATGGCCTTCTCCACGATGTTCGACAGGCCGCCCTTCTTGTTGCCCGGCGTGGTGTTGGCGCTGCGGTCGGCGCGGCCGCGCTGCAGGTAGGCGTCGTACCAGGCCATCTGCTCGACCATGGCCTGCGCCACCGCGGGCGTGGCGGCGCGCGCGGTGAGCTGGGCGATGCCGTCGCGCACCTCGGTCACCTCCGAGAACATCACGGTGGCGCCGGCGCGCACCAGCAGGTCGGTGCAAAAGCCCACCGCCGGGTTGGCGGTGACGCCGGAGAAGGCGTCGCTGCCGCCGCACTGCACGCCCACCACCAGCTCGCTGGCGGGCACGGTCTCGCGCCGGCGCGCGTTCAGCCGTTCCAGGTGAGGCTGGGCCTGGCGCACGATCGCATCGACCATCGCCATGAAGCCCACGTGCGCCTCGTCCTGCAGGCACACCACGTCCAGGTCCTCGCCGCGCGCGTCGGCCAGCGGGATGCTGCCGGGCGGCAGCAGGCGGTCGGGCTGCAGCTTCTCGCAGCCGAGGCTGACCACCATCACCTCGCCGCCGAAGTTGGGGTTGAGGCTGATGTGGCGCAGCGTGCGGATGGGCACCACCGCGTCCGGCGCGTCGATCGCCACGCCGCAGCCGTAGCCGTGTTCCAGCGCCACCACGTCGTCCACCTGCGGGTAGCGCGGCAGCAGCTCGGCCTTGATGCGCTGCACCGCGAAGTCGGTGACGCCGGCCACGCACTGCACCGTCTGCGTGACGGCCAGGATGTTGCGCGTGCCCACGCTGCCGTCGGCGTTGCGGTAGCCCTCGAAGCTGTAGCCCTCCAGCGGCGGCAGGTCGGGCGCGCGGGCCGTGGCCATGGGCAGGCCCTGCAGCGACGGCGCGTCCGGCATCGCCATCACGCGCTCGTGCACCCAGCTGCCGGCGGGCAGCGCACGGCCGGCACGGCCGATCACGACGTCGTAGCGGCGGATCTCGCCGTCCTCGGCGATGTCGGCCAGCGCCACCTTGTGGCCCTGCGGCACCTTCTCGCGCAGGACCAGGCCGGTGTCGAGCACCGTGCCGGCCGGCAGGCCGCCGTCGTTGGCGACGATCGCGACGTTGTCGCGCGGGTGCATGCGGATGGTGAGCGGTCGGGTGGTCATGGTCAGGGCAGGGCGATGAGCTCGACCCAGTTCGGATCGCGGCCGACGGCGTGCTCGCCGCAGGGGCTCAGCGCGCCGGTGGCGGGGTCGATGGCGTGCACCGCGATCCGGTGCGAGCGCTGGCCGGCCGCGAGCAGGAAGCGGCCCGACGGGTCGATGGCGAAGCCGCGCGGCTGCGCGGTGGTGGCGGCATGGCCGGCGGGGCCGAGCCGGCCGGTGGCGGGGTCGACGCGGAAGACGGCGAGCGTGCCCGAGCGCCGCTCGCTGCTGTAGAGGAAGCGCCCGTCGGGCGTGAGGTGCAGGTCGGCGGCCCAGGGTGCGCCGTCGAAGTCCGGCGGCAGGCTGCTTGCGGTCTGCAGTGGCGAGAGCGCGCCGGTGGCGTGGTCGATCGCCAGCACGGCGAGCGAGCCGTCGAGTTCGCCGAGCAGGTAGGCGAAGCCGCCCTGCGGATGGAAGGCGAGGTGCCGCGGGCCGGTGCCGGCGGGCAGCGCCAGCGGCGCGGCCGCAGCGAGCTGGCCGCTGTCCGGATCGAAGTGCCAGTGCAGCACGCAGTCGCCGCCCAGGCTGGTGGCGTACACATGCCGGTTGTCGGGGCCGCTGAGGATGCAGTGGGCATGGGGCGGCGTGGGCAGGATCTGCTGCGCCGCCAGCGGCACGCCGTCGGGGCCGATGGGGCTCACCGCGACCAGGCTGCCGCCGTAGGAGGCGCTGAAGAGGAAGCGCCCGCCCCGGTCGGCCGCGAGGTAGGCCATGCTGTGCGGCAGCGGCGCCTCGCCCAGCGGCGAAAGCAGGCCGCTGGCGGGGTCGATCGCGAAGCCCGCCACGGCCAGCGGGTCGCTGCGCCGGGCCGCGTACAGGAATCGCCGGTCGGGGCTCAGGGCCAGCGGCATCACGGTGCCGCCGATGTCGATGCGCTGCAGCGGTTCCAGTGCGCCGCTGCGGCCGTCGAGCGCCAGCACCCACAGGTCGCCGCTTTCGGCGTGCGAGACGTAGGCGCGGCAGTTCATGCGCCTGCCTCCACCGGTGCATCGAAGCCGTACAGCCGGGCCGGGTTGTCGACCAGGATGCGCCGGCGCGTGGCCTCGTCCTCGGTCCAGTCCCCCAGCAGGTCGAGCAGCGACGCGTCGGACGGGCGCGGCTCGCGCGCCGGATGCGGCCAGTTGCTGGCCCAGAGGCAGCGGCCGGGATGCCGTCGCGCCAGCGTGCGGGCCAGCGGCGCGACGTCGGCGTAGTCCGGTGTGCCGCTGCGCGAGGACTCGTAGGGCGCCGACAGCTTGACCCAGCAGCGCCCGGTATCGAGCAACTGCAGCAGGCTGCGAAAGGCCGCATCCTGCGGCGCGGGCGGACCGGGGTCGAGGAACTTGCCGATGTGGTCGATCACCAGCTCGACCGGCAGCGCGCGCAGCCGCGCGGCGTGGCGCGGCAGCTCGTGGCCGTCGAGCTGGAGCTGGATGTGCCAGCCCAGCGCCGCGATGCGCTCGGCCACGGGTTCGAGCTCCGGCCACTGGCGCGCGCCGCCCGGCAGCATGTGGAAGCGCGCGCCGCGCACGCCCGCCGCATGCAATGCGAGGAGGGCCTCCTCGCCGATGTCCGGCGAGACGGCCGCGACGCCGCGCGCCGCGTCGCCGGCGGTGCGCATCGCCTCCAGCATGCCGCGGTTGTCGTCGCCGTAGGCGTTGGCCTGCACCACGATCACGCGCGCCAGTCCCAGCCGGCGCTGCATCGCGAGGTAGTCCGCCATCGGCGCCTGCGGCAGCGCGAACTGCGCGCGCACCGGCGTGCCGAAGCGCGTCTCGTAGACGTGCATGTGCGTGTCGCAGGCACCGGGCGGGGTGGTCAGGCGCGGGGTGTCCATCGTCAGCGCAGTGCGGCCAGGCGGGTGGCCTCGCCGGGGTTGAGGGCGCCGGCCGGTATCTGCCCGGCCAGCAGCTGCGCGAGCTGCGCCACGGTTTCCTCGGCCTGGTGGTCCACGGCCTGCGGCGTGAGGCCGCCGGTGTGGGGCGTGGCCAGCACGCGCGGGTGCGCGGCCAGCGCGGGCGAGGGCATCTGGTCCGGCGCGCGCCCGACGTCGAGCGCGCAGCCGGCGAGATGGCCGCTGTCCAGCGCATCGCGCAGCGCCGCCTCGTCGACGAGCTCGCCGCGCGCGGCATTGAGGAAGAAGGCGCCGCGTTTCATCTGCGCGAAGCGCGCGGCGTTCATCAGGTTGGCGTTCTCCGGCGTGGCGGGCGCGAGGCAGACGGTGAAGTCGGCCTGCGCCAGCAGCGCGTCGAGCGCGCAGCGTTCGGTCTCCGGTACGTCCGCATGCGGATCAAAGACCAACACCCGCATGCCCAGCGCACGGCCGATCCCGGCCAGGCGGCGCCCGATCTGGCCATGGCCCAGGATGCCCAGCGTCGCGCCGCGCAGCTCCATGCCCATGCGCACCGGCGCGGGCTTGCCGGCACGGTGGTGCAGCACGCTGTCGCTCAGGTGCCGGCCCAGGTCCAGCATCATCCCGAGCGCCCATTCGGCCACCGCGTTGGCGAAGCCTGCGCTCGCGTGCGTCACCAGCACACCTTGCGCGCTGGCGGCCGGCAGGTCGATGTTGCGCACGTCCACCGCGCAGCGCATGAACACCGCCAGCCGCGGCAGGGCGGCGAACAGCGCGGCCTCGCCCGGTGTCGCGCGGTCGGCCACGATCACCTCGCAGCCGCGCGCCGCCTCGATCAGCGCCGGCGTGGCCAGCGGCGCGCCGCTGTCGTTGAAGCGCGGCTCGCCCAGCGCCTGCAGGCCGGCCACCGCGCCGTCGCGGTAGTAGTGCCGGCGCGCCTCGGCGGCGAAGGCCAGGAAGATGCGCGGGCGAGCCATCGCGCTCACAACCCCAGCAGCCGCGGCAGCCACAGCGACAGGAAGGGCAGGTAGGTGACCATCATCAGCACCAGCAGCAGCCCGAGGTAGAAGGGCACCAGCGCCCGCGTGACCACCCCGATCGCCAGTTTCGACACCGCGCTGCCGACGAACAGCACCGTGCCCACCGGCGGCGTGATCAGGCCCAGGCCCAGGTTGACGATCATGATCATGCCGAAGTGCACCGGGTCCACGCCCAGCTGCGTCACCACCGGCAGCAGGATCGGCGTGCAGATCAGGATCAGCGGCGCCATGTCCATCAGCGTGCCGAGCATCAGCAGCATCAGGTTGACCATCAGCAGCACCACGTACTTGTCGGCCGAGACGCTGGTGAAGAAGGCCGTGGCGCGCGCCGGGATCTGCATCATCGTCATCAGGTAGCCGAAGGCCGCCGCGAAGCCGATCAGGATCATGACGATGGTCACCGTCTTCACCGTACGGTGGATCAGCTTGGGCAGGTCGCGCCACTTGTAGTCGCGGTAGATGAACATGGTGACGAAGAAGGCCCACAGCACCGCGATGGAGGCCGATTCGTTGGCGGTGAAGATGCCCGAGAGGATGCCGCCGAGGATGATGACCATGGTCATCAGGCCCCACAGCGCCTCGCCGGCGATGCGCAGCGCCTGGCGCAGCGGGATGACCTCGCCCTTGGGAAAGTTGCGCTTGCGCGCGGTGTACAGGCACAGCGTGGCGATGGTCAGGCCCAGCAGCAGGCCCGGCAGCACGCCGGCCATGAACAGCGCGGCGATCGACACCGTGCCGCCCGCGGCCAGCGAATAGATCACCGCGTTGTGGCTGGGCGGGATCAGCGTGGCCTGGATCGATCCGCTCACCGTGACCGCGGTGGCGAAGGAACGCGGGTAGCCCTTCCTCTCCATCTCCGGAATCAGCACCGAGCCGATGGAGGCGGTGTCGGCCACCGACGAGCCCGAGATGGCGCCGAAGAAGGTGGAGGCCAGCACGTTGACCAGCGACAGCCCGCCGCGCAGGAAGCCCACCAGCACGCCGGCGAAGGCCACCAGGCGCCGCGCCATGCCGCCTTCGGCCATGATCGCGCCGGCCAGCACGAAGAAGGGAATGGCCAGCAGCGAAAACTTGTTGATGCCCGAGGCGATCTGGATCATCACCGCGTCGATCGGCAGCTCGATGTACAGCGCGCCGATCAGCGAGGCCGCGCCGAGCGCGTAGGCGATGGGCACGCCCAGCATCATGAGCACCACGAAGCTGCCCAGCAGGACCAGGGCTTCCATCAGCGCGCCTCCGTTTCGAAACTGGCCCCGGCGTCGCCGAAGTGCACCAGCGGGCGCTGGGCCTGCGAGCCGAAAGCCATGCGCTCGAGCACGAACAGCAGGGTGAAGAAGCTGCCCAGCGGCAGCGGCGCGTAGGTCAGGCCCACCGGCATCCAGGTCAGCGCGTCCAGCGTCTGGTTCCAGGTCAGCATCGACAGCTTGACGCCCCACACCATGATGAAGGCGCACACGCCCAGCATGACCAGGTCGCAGGCGAAGGCGGCGATGCGCTGCAGCGCCGGCGGCAGCCGCGAGGTCAGCATCGCCACCGCGATGTGACCGCCCGCGCGGTAGGAGGCGGCCGCGCCGAAGAAGGTGAAGATCACCATCAGCGAGATGGCGATCGGCTCCGGCCAGTTGGAGCCGTGGCCCAGCACGTAGCGCGAGAACACGCCCCAGGGGACGATCAGCGACATCGCGACGATGGCGATGCCGGCGGACCAGATGCACAAGCGATAGACAGCGTCGAGCAGACGCCCGATGGTTTCAGCCATGGTGCGGAAGCGGAAATGAGACGGGACCGGGCCGCTACTGGACGGCGTCGATGCGCTTGATCAGCTCGGCGTAGGGTGCGCCGTACTTGGCGCGCACCGGGGCCGTGGCGTCGAAGAACACCTTGTTGTCGATGTCGATGAACTCCACGCCGCCGGCCTTGAGCTTGGCGGTGTACTCGGCCACGCTCTTGTCCCACAGCGCGCGCTGCTCCGTCTGCGCCTCGCGGGCGAACTTCTTCACCAGCGCCTGGTCGTCCGGCGTGAGCTTGTCCCAGGTGACCTTCGACATGACGAAGATCTCGGGGATGATCAGGTGGCGCGTCTGCGTGTAGTACTTGGCGCCGGTGGAGTACTGGTTGCTCGTGAAATAGGTCGGCGGGTTGTTCTCGGCGCCGTCGATCACGCCGGTCTGCAGCGCGGTGAAGACCTCGGTGTGGCCCATCGAGATGCCGTTGCCGCCCATCGCGTTCATGGTGTCGACGAACAGCGGGTTGCCCATCATGCGGATCTTCTGGCCCTTGAGGTCGGCCGGGCCGCGCACGGGCTTCTTGGTGTACAGGCTGCGCGAGCCGCTGTCCATCCAGCCCAGGCCCACCAGCCGCGCGGGGCTGGCCGTGATGCGCGCCAGGATCTCCTCGCCGATCGGGCCGTCGATCACCTTGCGCATGTGCGCCTCGTCGCGGAACACGAAGGGCATGTTGAACACGTTCACGTCCGGCACCACCGGGCCGAGCACGCCCAGCGAGATGCGCGCGATGTGGATGGCGCCGACCTGCGTCTGCTCCACCACTTCCTTCTCGCTGCCGAGCACGCCGCCCGGGAACATCTGGATCCTGATGCGGCCGTTGGTCGCGGCCTGCAGCTTCTTGCCCATGGACTCGATGGCGACCACGTTGGGGTAGCCGGCGGGGTGCACGTCGGAGGCCTTGAGCGTGAGGTTCTGGGCCTGGGCGGCCAGGGGCGCGGCCAACGCGAAGAGCGCGGCCGCAACGAAGCCTGCGGCGAGGAAGGGACGGCGTGGCGTCATGGGATGTCTCCTGTTGGTCTATGAAATGGAAGGATGGGCGGGGGCGGTCCGGCTAGTCGAAAGGACCCTGCACGGCGAAGGCGCCGCCCTGGTAGACGGCGTTGGGGTCGTCCGGCGCCACCGGCGGCTGGGCCTCGACCCGGGCGCGGAAGATCTCCGAGCTGTCGCGCGCCGTGAAGCCCAGGTGCGCCGCGGCGGCGTTGTCCCACCACACGTCGCGGTTGGCCGACATGCCGTAGACGACGGTGTGGCCCACGCCCGGCGTGAACAGCGCCTTGCCGATCAGCGCCGTGAGGTCGTCGTAGCTGAGCCAGGTGCTCATCATCCGGCGGTTGGCGGGCTCGGGGAAGGAGGAGCCGATGCGCAGGCTCACGGTCTCGATGCCGTAGCGGTCGAAGTAGAACTGCGCCAGGTCTTCGCCGAAGGACTTGGACAGGCCGTAGTAGCCGTCGGGCCGGCGCGGCGCGTGGGCGTCGATGCGCTCGTCCTGCCGGTAGAAGCCGGTGACGTGGTTGGAACTGGCGAACACGAGGCGCCGCACGCCGTGGCGGCGCGCGCCTTCATAGATGTGGAAGGTGCCGCGGATGTTGGCCTGCAGCACTTCCTCGAAGGGGCGCTCGACCGACACGCCGCCCAGGTGGACGATCGCGTCGCAGCCGGCGACCAGCGCGTCGACCGCGGACTTGTCGGCCAGGTCGCAGGGTGCGACTTCCTCGTGCACATCCTCGGCCGGCGCGAGGGCCGCGATGTCCGACAGCCGCAGCGTCTGGGCGAAGGGGCGCAGGCGCTCGCGCAGCACCCGGCCCAGGCCGCCGGCGGCGCCGGTCAGCAGCAGGCGGTTCAGGCGAGTCGGGCTTGTCTCTGGCATGGTTGTTTGTCGTATGTCATCTGTTGTCGTACAACTCGATGAGGATTATCATCACGCCATGTCGCGCCTGTCAACGGGGTCAACCGCAGCCTCCGCGCTGCCTTCCAACGGCGGGCGGCCGCGCCAGCGCGCGCGCGGCCTGGCGCACGGGCTGGTGGAGGATTTCAGCGCCAAGATCCACGGCCAGCAGCTGCGCCCGGGCGACAAGCTGCCCACCGAGTCGGCCATCATGCAGGCCTTCGGCGTCAGCCGCACGGTGGTGCGCGAGGCGCTGTCCAAGCTGCAGGCGGCCGGCCTGGTGGAGACGCACCACGGCATCGGCACCTTCGTGCTGCCGCCGCGCGCGGCCGGCATGTTCCGGCTCGACGCCTCGGACGTCGCCACCTCGGTGGACGTGCTGGCGGTGCTGGAGCTGCGCATCAGCCTGGAGACCGAGTCCGCCGGCCTGGCGGCCGTGCGCCGCACCGACGCACACCTGCAGGCGATGCGCCAGGCGCTGGACGACTTCGAGCGCAACGTGGCCTCGGCGGGGGACACCGTGTCGCACGACTTCCGCTTCCACCTGCAGATCGCCCAGGCCACCGGCAATCCCTACTTCGCGGACATCATGAGCCACCTGGGCACCACGATCATCCCGCGCACGCGCATCACCGCCATCCGCAACCACGACCGGCGCGGCGAGTACCTCAGCCGCGTCAACCGCGAGCACGAGGAGATCTACGCCGCCATCGCGCGCCGCGATCCGGACTCGGCGCGCGCGGCGATGCGCATCCACCTGACCAACAGCCGCGAGCGGCTGCGGCTGGCGCAGGAGGCGGCGCGCAGCGCGGCGGCCTCCACGGCGTCCGCCGCCGATCCGCAGGCGCCGTCGGCCTGAGGGCGCACCTGAATCGCAAGGCTGGACGCTTGTCGTTCTATGTTGTACGATGACTGACAACAAATTTCGACCATTCACAGGAGACACACGCCATGACCTTGAATCGACGCCATCTCATGCTCGGCGCAGCCGGGGGGCTGCTGGCCGCGGGCGCAGCGCAGGCCGCGGACGCCTGGCCGGCCCGGCCGGTGCGCATCGTCGTGCCCTATCCGCCGGGCGGCTCGTCCGACATCATCGCCCGCGCCATCAGCCAGCCGCTCGCGGCCGCGCTGGGCCAGTCGGTCATCGTCGAGAACAAGCCGGGCGCCAACGGCAACCTGGGCGCGGACCAGGTGGCCAAGTCCGCGCCCGACGGCTACACGCTGCTGCTGTGCGACGTGGGCGCGCTGGCGATCAGCCCCTCGGTCTACACCCGGCTGCCCTTCGACCCCTCGAAGGACCTGCGCGGCGTGGCCATGCTGGCCTACTCGCCGCACCTGCTGGTGGTGCATCCCTCGGTCAAGGCGAACAACCTCCAGGAGCTGATCGCGCTGAGCAAGAGCGCCGACCTCAACTTCGCCGTCACCGCCACCGGCAGCGCGCCGCACCTGGCGGGCGTCGCGCTGGAGCGTGCGAGCGGCGCGCGCTGGCAGTACGTGCCCTACAAGGGCGGCGTGCAGGCGGTGCAGGACACGGTCGCCGGCCAGACGCAGGTGCTGATGAACGGCATGCTGGCCACGCTGCCGCACGTGCAGGGCGGCAAGCTCAAGGTGCTGGGCGTGTCCAAGGGCACGCGCATGCCGCTGATCGGCGAGGTGCCGACCATCGCCGAGCAGGGCGTGCCGGGCTTCGAGTCCGGCACCTGGCAGGGGGTGAAGGTGGCGCGCGGCACGCCCGAGGCCGTCGTGCAGCGCCTGAACCGCGAACTCGTCGCCGCCATCCGCTCGGCCGACGTGCGCTCGCGCCTGGCGGGGCAGGGCGCCGAGGTGGTGACGATGACGCCGGCCGAGGAAGAGCAGTTCTTCAACAAGGAACGCGCCCGCTGGGCCAAGGTGGTGTCCGACGCGCAGATTCGGCTCGACTGATTTTTCTACTGAACGACGATTCCATGAACCCGCAAGAACTCAAGTCCATCATGGGCAGCGGCCTGCTGTCCTTCCCCCTCACCGATTTCGACGCCGAGGGCAACTTCGATCCGAAGGGCTATGCCGAGCGCCTGGAATGGCTGGCGCCTTACGGCGCCAGCGCGCTGTTCGCCGCCGGCGGCACCGGCGAGTTCTTCTCGCTCACGGCCGAGGAATACCCCGGCATCGTCCGCACCGCGGTCGACACCTGCCGCGGCAAGGTGCCGATCATCGCCGGCGCCGGCGGTCCCACGCGCTTCGCGATCCAGTGCGCACAGGCGGCCGAGCAGGCCGGCGCGCACGGCGTGCTGCTGCTGCCGCACTACCTGACCGAGGCCGGCCAGGAAGGGCTGGCGGCGCACGTCGAGGCGGTGTGCCGCAGCGTGAAGTTCGGCGTGATCGTCTACAACCGCGGCCAGAGCAAGCTGTATCCCGACACGCTGGAGAAACTGGCCGAGCGCTGCCCCAACCTGGTGGGCTTCAAGGACGGCATCGGCGACATCGAACTGATGAGCGCGATCCACCTGCGCCTGGGCGAGCGCTTCGCCTACCTGGGCGGGCTGCCCACCGCCGAGGTCTATGCCGCGGCCTACAAGGCGCTGGGCACGCCGGTGTACTCGTCGGCGGTGTTCAACTTCATCCCGAAGACGGCGATGGACTTCTACCATGCGGTGGCCAAGGACGACATCGCCACGCAGCACCGGCTGCTCAAGGAGTTCTTCATGCCCTACCTGGCGATCCGCAACCAGGGCCACGGCTACGCGGTGAGCATCGTGAAGGCGGGCGCGAAGATCGTCGGCCACGGCGCCGGCCCGGTGCGCACGCCGCTGACCGACCTCAAGCCCGACGAGTACGAGGCGCTGGCCGCGCTGATCGCCCGCCTCGGCCCGCAGTAGCTTCGGACGAAGGAGACACGCCATGAAGAAGATGCTCGCAGCGCTGGGCTGCATGCTGGCGCTGACCGCAGCGGCGCAGAACTGGCCGGAGCGCCAGGTCACGATCGTCGTGCCCTTCCCGGCCGGCGGCTCCACCGACATGGTGGCGCGCGCGCTGGCCCAGCAGATGCAGGAGAAGCTGGGCCAGCCCTTCGTGGTCGACAACAAGCCCGGCGCCACCGGTACCGTGGGCGCCGGCCTGGTCAGGCGCGCGGCGCCGGATGGCTACACGCTGCTGGTGTCCTCGCTCGGCGCCTTCGTCGTCACGCCGCACCTGATGGACAGCGTGCCCTATGACGCCACCCAGGACTTCGACTACATCAGCGTGCCGGTGCAGGCGCCGAACGTGCTCGTGGCCTCGCCCGCGCAGAAGGCGCGCACCGTCGCCGAAGTGATCGCCGCCCTGAAGGCCAATCCGGGCAAGCTGAGCTTCGCCAGCTCCGGCAACGGTTCTTCCGACCATCTGTCGGCCGAGGTGTTCTGGCAGCAGTCGGGCACCGAGGGCCTGCACGTGCCCTACAAGGGCGGTGCGCCGGCCGTGAACGACCTGCTCGGCGGACAGGTGGATTTCTCGTTCCAGAACGTCAACGCGGTGCTGCCGCACATCCGCGCCGGCAAGCTGCATGCCGTCGCGGTCACCGGCGACAAGCGCTCGCCCGTGCTGCCGGACGTGCCGACGCTGGCCGAGGGCGGCGTGCGGGGCGCCGAGGTCTATTCCTGGCAAGGGCTGGCCGCGCCCAAGGGCCTGCCGGCGCCCGTGAAGGAGAAGCTCGCCGCCAGCGCGATCGCGGCGATTCAGGAGCCCGCGGTGAAGCAGCGCATGCTGGACCTGGGCCTGGAGATCGTCGCCAGCACGCCGGCCGAGTTCACCGCTTTCCAAGCGAAGGAATGGAACCGCTGGAAGCAGGTCATCGAAACGCGCGGGATCCGGGGTAACTGACACCATGAATTCGCCATCCTCTCCCGTGGTGACCGCGCTGCGCGTCATCCCCGTGGCGGGCCACGACGGCATGCTGCTGAACCTCAGCGGCGCGCACGGCCCCTTCTTCACCCGCAACCTGCTGATCCTCACCGACAGCGCCGGGCGCACCGGCGTGGGCGAGGTGCCCGGCGGCGAGAAGATCCGCCAGACGCTCGAGGACGCGCGCGACCTGGTGGTGGGCCAGCCGCTGGGGCGTCACCAGTCGGTCCTCGACGCCATGCGCCGCGCCTTCGCCGGGCGCGACAGCGGCGGGCGCGGCCAGCAGACCTTCGACCTGCGCGTGGCGATCCATGCCGTGACTGCGGTCGAATCGGCGCTGCTCGATCTGCTGGGGCAGCACCTGGAGGTGCCGGTGGCCGCGCTGCTCGGCGAAGGGCAGCAGCGCGACGCGGTGCAGGTGCTGGGCTACCTGTTCTACGTCGGCGACCGCACGAAGACCGATCTGCCGTACCGCAGCGAGCCCGACGCAGACGACGACTGGCTGCGCCTGCGCCACGAGCCCGCGCTCACGCCCGAGGCGGTGGTGCGGCTGGCCGAGGCGGCGCACGCGCGCTACGGCTTCGCCGACTTCAAGCTCAAGGGCGGCGTGCTGCGCGGCGAGGAGGAGGTGGAGGCGATCCGCGCATTGCACGAGCGCTTCCCGCAGGCGCGCGTCACGCTCGATCCGAACGGCGGCTGGCTGCTGAAGGACGCGATCCGCCTCACGCGCGACCTGCACGGCGTGTTGGCCTATGCGGAAGATCCCTGCGGCCCCGAGGGCGTGTTCTCCGGCCGCGAGGTGATGGCCGAGTTCCGCCGCGCCACCGGCCTGCCCACCGCCACCAACATGGTCGCCACCGACTGGCGCGAGATGGTGCATGCCCTGGCCCTGCAGTCGGTGGACATCCCGCTGGCCGACCCGCACTTCTGGACCATGGCCGGCTCGGTGCGCGTGGCCCAGACCTGCCGCGACTGGGGGCTGACCTGGGGCTCGCATTCCAACAACCATTTCGACGTGTCGCTGGCGATGTTCACCCACGTCGCCGCCGCCGCGCCGGGCCGCGTCACGGCGATCGACACCCACTGGATCTGGCAGGACGGCCAGCGCCTCACGCGCGAGCCGCTGCGCATCGAGGGCGGCTGCATCCGCGTGCCCGACAGGCCGGGCCTGGGCATCGAGTTGGACATGGACGAGGTCGGGCGCGCGCATCAGCGCTACTTGCAGCATGGGCTGGGCACGCGCGATGATGCGGTGGCCATGCAGTACCTCGTTCCGGGCTGGCAGTTCGACAGCAAGCGGCCCTGCCTGGTGCGTTGACCAACGACCTTCCACTTCCTCCTTCCATGCAGAACTTCGACAACCTCATCAACGGCCAATGGGTGGCCGGCGGCGGCTACAGCCCCAACACCAACCCGAGCAACCTCGCCGACGTGCTGGGCCACTACGCGCAGGGCGATGCGGCCCAGGTCGACGCCGCGGTGGCGGCGGCCACGGCGGCCTTTCCCGCCTGGTCCACCGGCGGCATCCAGGCGCGCTCGGAGGCGCTGGAGAAGATCGGCACCGAGATCCTGGCGCGCAAGGAAGAGCTGGGCACGCTGCTCGCGCGCGAGGAGGGCAAGACCCGGGCCGAAGGCATCGGCGAGGCGGTGCGCGCCGGGCAGATCTTCAAGTTCTTCGCCGGCGAATGCCTGCGCCTGGCGGGCGAGACGATTCCCTCGGTGCGCCCGGGCATCGGCGTGGAGATCACGCGCGAGCCCGTGGGCGTGGTGGGCCTGATCACGCCGTGGAACTTCCCCATCGCCATTCCCGCCTGGAAGATCGCCCCGGCGCTGGCCTTCGGCAACTGCGTGGTGCTCAAGCCCGCCGACCTGGTGCCCGGCTGCGCCTGGGCGCTGGCCGAGATCATCCACCGCTCGGGCATCCCGGCCGGCGTGTTCAACCTGGTCATGGGCCGCGGCAGCGTGATCGGCGACGCGCTGGTGCAGCACGAGGGCATCCACGCCATCAGCTTCACCGGCTCGGTGGGCGTGGGCAGCCGCATCGCGGTGGCCTGCGCGCAGACGCACAAGAAGGTGCAGCTGGAGATGGGCGGCAAGAACCCGCAGGTGATCCTGGACGACGCCGACCTGGCGCAGGCGGTGGAGCTGAGCGTGCAAAGCGCCTTCTATTCCACCGGCCAGCGCTGCACCGCTTCGAGCCGGCTGATCGTCACCCAGGGCATCTACCCGAAGTTCATCGACGCGATGAAGCAGCGCATGGCGAAGCTCACCGTGGGCGATGCGCTGGCGCAGGGCACCGACATCGGGCCGGTGTCGAGCCAGAGCCAGCTCGAGCAGGACCTGAGCTACATCGAGATCGGCAAGAGCGAGGGGGCGGTGCTGGCCGCGGGCGGCGAGCGGCTGTCGCTGGGGACCGAGGGCTACTACCTGTCGCCGGCGCTGTTCACGGAGGCGAGTTCGCAGATGCGCATCAGCCGCGAGGAGATCTTCGGGCCGGTGGCCGGCGTCATCCGCGTGAAGGACTACGAGGAGGCGCTGCACGTGGCCAACGACACGCCCTTCGGGCTGTCGGCGGGGATCGCCACCACGTCGCTCAAGTACGCGACGCACTTCAAGCGCCATGCGCAGGCGGGGATGGTGATGGTGAACCTGCCCACGGCGGGGGTGGACTACCACGTGCCCTTCGGAGGGCGCAAGGGGTCGAGCTATGGGCCCCGGGAGCAGGGAAGGTATGCGCAGGAGTTCTTCACGGTGGTGAAGACGGCGTATACCTTGGCTTGAGGCGTATCGCGAGACGCGACGCTGGTTTGGCCTTGCAGCCTGCGATGTGCAGGAGCCGGGATGTGCGCCCGGCGGCGCACCTACTTGCTTTTGCGTCGCCAAAAGAAAGTAGGCAAAGAAAAGGCGACCCTGCTGTCTGCGACCCCCTTCGCTGCGCTGCGGGGGCAACCTGCGGTGCTCGGCTTCAGCGGGGTCTCGCTCGAACTCGCTACGCTGCGCTTCGCTCAGACAATCGCGAGCCCTGATCCGCTGAAGCCTGCGCTCCTCGGCGCAGCCAGAAGGGAGGGGGTCCGGGCCATCGCTGCGCTCGGCCCCCAACAGCCTCGCGTTGCTCGGCTCGAAATTCGGCCCGGCATCCACGTCCTCAAGAACACCCCAAGGACAAGGCTGCGCAGCAGCCTTGTGGACCCCAAGTCCCCTCTGGCTGCGCCGAGGAGCGCAGCTTTTGGCGGATCAGGGCTCGCGGCTGTCTGAGCGAAGCGAGTTCCGCGAGACCCCGCCAAAAGCGAGCACCGCAGGTTGCCCGGAGCGAAGCGCAGGGTCGCAGACAGTGGGGTCGCCTTTCTTTGGTTACTTTCTTTGGCGAGACAAAGAAAGTGACTCGCCCGCCGGGGCGAATTCCCGGCCCCTGCGCTTCAGCAACTGCAAGGCCAAAACAGGAAAACCAAAGCACATCGGGAAATCCCCGATGAGCTAATTCCTAGACCGCCCCTTGCGAAAAACGGTGCTTTCAAGCATCGCCTCCCCCTCCTAGCATTCCTCCACCTGCCGCAGCCCCCAAGGCGCAGCCGGCCAGGCCAAGGATTGCTGCTTCCATTCGATTGACCTTCAAGGAACCGCCATGACCACGCTCCACGACGCCGGGCGCCGACGTCTTCTCAAGACCTCCCTCATCGCCGGCGGCCTGTCCGCCGGGGGCCTTCTGTCGATCGATGCGCTCGCGCAGGGCCGCAGCCGCGTCCACATGCAGCTCGGCTGGATCGTCGGCGTCAACCAGATCGGCGAGGTGGTCGCCAAGCGGCTGGGCTTCTACGAGCAGGAAGGCATCGACTTCGCCATCCAGCCCGGCGGCCCCAACATCGACGGCGTGGCCATCGTCGCCTCGGGGCGGCATGCGGTGGGGCAGGTGTCGTCCAGCCCCTCGGTGATGCTGGCGGTGTCGCAGGGCCTGCCGATCAAGTGCTTCGCCGTCGGCGCGCAGAAGCATCCCTACACCTACTTCTCGCTGTCGAAGAACCCGGTGCGCAAGCCGGCCGACCTGGTGGGCAAGCGGGTGGGCATCCAGTCCACGGGCGCCATCCTGCTGCGCGCGCTGCTGGCCAGGAACAAGATCCCCGAGAGCGAGGTGAAGGTGGTCACCATCGGCGCCGACATGTCGCCGCTGCTCACCGGGCAGGTCGACGTGGTGGTGGGCTGGCTCACCAGCACGACGGCCCTGAAGGTGCTCGGGCCGGAGCGCGTGGACATGACGCTGTGGGACACCGGCGTGCGCCTGTACGCGCTGCCCTACTACGCGACCACCAAGACGCTGGAGAGCCAGCCGAAGGTGATCGAGGCCTTCCTGCGCGCCACCGCGCGCGGCTGGCAGTACGTGCAGGCGAACCGCGACGAGGCGGTGGACCTGCTGGTCAAGGAATACCCCAACCTCAAGCGCGAGGACGAGCGCGTCGCCGTGGACGTGATGCTCGAGTACAGTTTCGGCGGCCTCGCGCAGACGCAGGGCTGGGGCGCGATGGACCCGGCGGTGTGGCAGGAGCAGATTTCGCTGTACGCGGAGCTGGGCCAGTTCACCGCGCGCACGCCCAGGGTGGAGGAGGTGCTCTGGATGGACGGCCTGAGCGCCACCGCCGCCGCGCGGATGAAGGCCTGACGCCATGGCCGCCGTTCTCTCGCCCGCCACGCCGGCGATCGCCTGCCGCGACATCGGCGTGCGCTTCTTCACCGAGCGCCGCGACGTCACCGCCATCAAGAGCCTGGACCTGGAGGTGGCCCAGGGCGAGTTCCTCACGCTGCTCGGTCCTTCGGGCTGCGGCAAGTCCACCTTCCTGCGCGTGGTGGCCGACCTGCAGGCGCCGAGCAAGGGCCACATCGAGGTGCTGTCCGTCGGGCCTTCCGCGGCGCGCGGCAACCGCGACATCGGCTTCGTGTTCCAGGACGCGGCGCTGCTGCCCTGGCGCACCGCGCTGCAGAACGTGCAGCTGCCGCTGCAGGTGGGCGGCGGCGCGGCGCGCAAGGGACGCCGCTCGCCCGAGGAACTGCTGGAGCTGGTGGGCCTGAAGGACCGCATGCACGCCTGGCCGCACGAGCTGTCGGGCGGGCAGCGCCAGCGCGTGTCCATCGCCCGCGCACTGGCCTGCGATCCGAAGATCCTGCTGATGGACGAGCCCTTCGGCGCGCTCGACGAGATCACGCGCGACCGGCTCAACGACGAGATCCGCCGCGTGTGGAAGGAAACCGGCGTGACCATCCTGTTCGTGACCCACAGCATCCACGAGGCGGCCTTCCTCGGCCAGCGCGTGCTGATGCTGGCGGCCAACCCGGGCCGCGTGCGCGAGATCGTGCCCGTCGAGCTGCCGGACGACCGCACGCTGGCGGTGCGCGAATCGCCCGAATTCGTGCAGCTCACCGGGCGCCTGCGGCGCCTGCTGGAAACCTGCTGAGCGAGGAGCGAGGACATGAGTGCAACAACAACGGGCACGACGAGCATTCCGGCCGCGCCCACGCTGCCCGGCGCCGACCCCGAATACCTGGCCTGGGCCGCGCAGCGCAGCCGCCGCCTGTGGCGCCGGCGCCTGCTGCCGGCCATGGGCATCGGCGGGCTGATCCTGCTGTGGTGGGCCGTCATCGCGGTCTTCGACGTCAAGCCCTTCATCGCGCCTTCGCCCTGGGCCGTGGTGCAGACGCTGTACGAGAAGCGCGCGATCCTGCTGGACAACCTGATCCCCACCGCCACCGAGGCCGCGCTCGGCTTCCTGCTGGGCAACCTGGCGGCGATCGTGATCGCCACCGTCTTCGTGCACAACAAGGCGGTGGAAGACATCTTCTTTCCCGTGGTGCTGGCCTTCAACGCCGTGCCGCTGGTGGCCAAGGCGCCGGTGCTGGTGCTGATCATGGGCAACGGCATGGAGCCCAAGGTCACGATCGCGGCGCTGGTGTGCTTCTTCCCGACGCTGGTGAACATGGTGCGCGGGCTGGAGTCGGTCAACCCGCAGGCGCTGGAGCTGATGCGCGTGCTCTCCGCGAGCAAGTCGGAGATCTTCTTCCGCCTGCGCCTGTTCAACGCGCTGCCCTACCTGTTCTCCTCGCTGCGCATCGCGGCCTCGATGGCGGTCATCGGCGCGGTGATCGGCGAATGGGTGGGCGCCACCACCGGCATCGGCGCCATGATCCTGCAGGCCACCTTCAACTTCGACTCGCCGCTGCTGTACGCCGCCATCGTCATGAGCGCGAGCCTGTCCGGGCTGTTCTTCCTGCTGGTCACGCTGGCCGAGCGCTGGGTCATCCGCTGGCAGCCGGAGAACGCGCACTGACGCCGCCCGGCACACATACACACACGACATTCAACAGGAGAGATTGCTATGAGCCGTATCGGCGACTGGATGCAAGAGCCCGTGCGCGAGATCCGCGTGGCGGCCGAGTCAGACGTGGTGGTGGTGGGCGGCGGCCCGGCGGGCCAGGCCGCGGCGATCGCGGCGGCGCGCAACGGCGCCAGCGTGACCCTGCTGGAGCGCTACAACCACCTGGGCGGCCTGGCCTCGGGCGGCATGGTGCTGGTGCTCGACGACATGTGGGACAGCCACCAGCAGGAGATCTCGGTGCGCGGCGTGTGCCTGGAGATGATCGAGCGCATGGCCGCCCTGGGCCTGGCGCAGTACCCGAAGCAGCACGAGTGGGGCACCCTGCCGGAGACGGTGCGCCGCTGGAAGCGCTGGGGCACCAACGACTTCCACAGCCGCACCAAGCCGCAGCCGATCTGCTTCGCCGCCGCCTTCGACCCGGACGCGTGGAAGCGCAGTTCGCTCGAATGGGTGCAGCAGGCCGGCATCGAGCTGCGCCTGCACTCCTGGTTCTCGCGCGCGCTGGTCGAGGACGGCGTGATGAAGGGCGTGGTGTGCGACACCAAGAGCGGGCGCGAGGCGATCCTCGGGCGCGTGGTGATCGACGCCACCGGCGACCTGGACGTGGCCGCCTCGGCCGGCGCGCCGCACACCAGCGGCACCTACATCGTCACCACCGTGTTCCGGCTCGGCGGCGTCGACACCGAGGAAGCGGAGCGCTTCGAGCACGAGGAGCCCGAGGCCTGGCAGGCGCTGGACCGCGAGATCAAGCACCTGCTGGGCGGCGCCTGGGAGCACTGGTGGCTCAAGACGCCGCTGCCGGGCGTGGTGTGGTGCAACTGCCCGCACATGCCGGGGCTGGACGGGCTGAAGGTGGCCGACCTCACGCGCGCCGAGGTGCAGGGCCGCGCCACCATCCACCGCGTGGTCGAGTTCGTGCGCGCGAAGCTGCCCGGCTTCGCGCAGTGCTACCTGATCGACCTGGCGCCGCAGACCGGCATCCGCCAGACCCGCCTGCTGGAGGGCGAGTACGTGATGACCAAGGAGGACGTCGCGCAGCGCACGCGCTTCGAGGACAGCGTGGCGCGCGGGCGCGACTACTACTACCCCTACCGCACACTGCTGCCGCGCAGCGTGGACAACCTGCTGGTCGCCGGGCGCCACTACTCGGCGACCTCGGCGGCGCAGAAGATATCGCGCGAGATCCCGCCGTGCATGGCGATGGGCGAGGCCACCGGCACCGCCGCCGCGCTGGCGCTGAACGCCGGCAGCACGGTGCGCGAGGTGGACATCGCCCGGCTGCAGCGCACGCTGCGCGCGCAGGGCGCCGACCCCGGCGACCAGAAGGGGCGCAACCCCGACGTGCCCGCCATCGCCCGTTCCTTCGCGGAGGCCGCATGATGCCGACGGAACAGACCACCCAGGCCGCGCTGCCGCTGGCGGGCGTTCGCGTGATCGACTTCACGCAGGTGATGATGGGCCCGGTCTGCACCCAGATGCTGGCCGACCACGGCGCCGACGTGATCAAGATCGAGCGCCAGGGCGCGGGCGACCTCAGCCGCTCGACCTTCGCGCCGGTGGCGGGCGAGGACAACCCGATCTTCTGCAGCCTCAACCGCAACAAGCGCAGCGTGGAGATCGACCTGCGCGACGCCGCGCAGATGGAGCTGGTGAAGGCGCTGATCGCCGACGCCGACGTGGTCACCAACAACTTCCGCGCCGGCGTGATGGAGCGCCTGGGCCTGGGCTACGAGGACTGCCGGCGCCTGAACCCGCGCATCGTCTACGCCGTGGGCACCGGCTTCGGCGAGAGCGGGCCCTACGCGCACAAGGGCGGGCAGGACGTGCTGGCGCAGGCGCTCAGCGGCGTGATGGCGCGCCGCGCCGACGCGTCGGTGCCGGTGTCCATCTACCCCACCGCGCTGGCCGACTACACCGCCGGCATGCACATGGTGCAGGGCATCCTGCTGGCGCTGCTGCAGCGCGAACGCACCGGCCAGGGGCAGAAGATCGCGGTCTCGCTCTACGACTCGATGCTGGCCATGCAGATGCAGGAGGCGGCCATGGTCATGATGGAGGACTCGGAGGTGAACTGGGCCGCCATGCCGCTGTCGGGCGTGTTCGACACGCAGACCGGGCCGCTGGTGCTGGTCGGCGCCTTCAAGGCGCATCCGCTGCGCGACATCTGCGCGGCGCTGGAGATCGAGGACCTGTCGCAGGACGCGCGCTTCGAGGACCTGCAGGCGCAGTTCCGGCACAAGGCCGAGCTGCACGCGATCTTCCGCGAGCGCTTCGCCAGCCACACGCGCGAGCACTGGCTCGCGCGGCTGGAGGCGCAGGACCTGCTGTCCGCCCCGGTGCGCGACATGCGCGAGGCGCTGGTCGATGCGCAGACGCTGCACAACGGCATGATCCTCGAAGGGCGGACAGCCTCGGGCCGCGCGCTGAAGTTCGTCGCCAGCCCGATCCACATGTCGGCCGCGCGCGCCGGCCTGCGCCGCGAGCCGCCCCGCCTGGGGCAGCACACCGGCGAGGTGCTGGCCGAAGCGCTGGCGCTGCTGGAGGGAGAGCGCGCATGAGCGTTCATTACGAAGTGGCGCAGCACGTCGCCACGGTCACCATCGACCGCCCCGAGGTGCTCAACGCGGTGGACCTGCTCACCGAGGCCGAGCTGCAGCGCATCTGGCAGGACATCGAGTCGCGCGACGACGTGCGCGTGGTGGTGCTGACCGGCGCCGGCGAGCGGGCCTTCTGCGCCGGCGCGGACCTGAAGAACACCTCGAACCTCAAGGGCGTGGACTACTGGGCCGCGGCGCGCCCCGGCGGCTTCGGCGGCATCGCGCTGCGCGAGACGCTGGACGTGCCGGTGATCGCGCGCGTCAACGGCTTCGCGCTCGGCGGCGGCTTCGAGATGGTGCTGGGCTGCGACCTGGTCGTGGCCTGCGAGGAGGCCAGCTTCGGCCTGCCCGAGCCGCTGGTCGGCCGCCTGCCGCTGGACGGCGGCATGCTGCTGCTGCAGCGGCAGGTGCCGTTCCGCCAGGCCATGGGCATGATGCTCACCGGCCAGCGGGTGAAGGCGCCGCAGGCGCTGGCGATGGGGCTGCTCAACGAGGTGGTGCCGCGCGCCGGTCTCGACGACGCGGTGCAGCGCTGGGTGCGCCAGGTGCTGGCCTGCGCGCCGCTGTCGCTGCGCGCCATCAAGCAGGTGGTGCGGCACACCGCGATGCTGCCGCCGGCGCAGGCGCACGGCCTGCGGCTGCCGGCGCTGGTGAAGGCGCTGCAGTCGGAGGATTCGGACGAGGGCGTGCGCGCCTTCCAGCAGAAGCGCAAGCCGCAGTGGCGCGGACGCTAGGGCAGGAGGAGGGATCGCCGTGGCCCACGTCATCACCACCGCCTGCATCGACGTCAAGGACGGCGCCTGCGTGAAGTGCTGCCCCGTGGATTGCATCTACGAAGGCGCGCGCACTCTGTACATTCACCCCGATGAATGCATCGACTGTGGCGTCTGCGTCTCGGCCTGCCCGACCCAGGCCATCTACGAGGATCTCCGCCTGCCCGCCGGGATGCGGGACTTCGCGGCGATCAACCGCGAGTTCTTCGAGGCCGCCGTCAGCGGCCTCGGCTCGCCGGGCGGCGCGGCCGATGTCGGCGCGGTGCCCTGCGACCACCCCGGCATCGCCCGGTGGGCCCCGGCGGCCGAGGCGGCCTGCCGATGAACACGCCTGCAGGAGGGACGCACCATGCACGCCAGCGTCCTGAAGTACTTCATCGAGGTGGCCCGCTGCGGCTCGGTGCGCAAGGCCTCCGAGCGGCTGTACGTGGCGGCCAGCGCGGTCAACCGGCAGATCCACAAGCTCGAGGACGAGCTGGGCGTGGAACTGTTCGACCGCCTGCCCAACGGCCTGAAGCTCAACCCGGCCGGCGAGCGCCTGCTCAAGCACGCGCAGGAGACGCTGCACCAGTTCCAGGTGACGCGCACCGAGATCGATGCGCTCAAGGGCGAGCGCACCGGGCACATCAAGGTGGCGGCGATGGACTCCTTCTTCGAGGAGCTGCTGCCCGCGGCGGTCGAGGAGTTCCTGCAGATCTTCCCCGCGGCCACCTACGCCATCACCGCGATCCAGCCGATGGAGGTGCCGCAGATGGTGATGTCCGGCCAGGTGGACGTCGGCCTGACCTTCGTCAGCCGGCTGCCCGTGGGCGTCTCGGCGGTGGCGCTGGCGCGGCTGCCGCTGGGCGTGGTGATGCCGCCCGGCCACCCCATGGCCAGCCTGACCCGCATTCCGCTGAAGGAATGCGCCAACTACCCCTTCCTGCGCTCGAGCTCGCACCCGGTGATCGGCTCCACGCTGTCGCCGGAGTTCGCCGCCTTCTGGGACGCGATGGAGCCGGCCGCGACCTGCAACTCCACGCCCATGCTCAAGCGGCTGATCATGGCCGGCAAGGGCGTGTCCTGCTTCTCGAAGATCGCCTTCATCCAGGAGCTGTCGCGCGGCGACCTGGTGTGGCGGCCCTTCGAGCTGGAGGCGCTGAACCAGCTGCAGGTGGGCATCGTGGTGCCCAGCCAGCGGGTGCTGCCGCACGTGACCCAGAACTTCGTCGGCCGCATGGCGCGCCGCCTCACGCAACTGGAGATTGCGGCGGCGGCGCTCTGAGCGGCCTTGCCTTTTCCGCCTTCCACTCCAGAGAGACCTTGCATGAATGACCTGAAAGACAAAGCCATCCTGCTGACCGGCGCCAGCACCGGCATCGGCGCCGCCGTCGCGCGCGCCTTCGGCGCCGCGGGCGCGCGCGTCGCGGTGCACTACCGCAGCAGCCGCGACGAAGCCGCGGCGGTGGCGCGCGACATCGAGACCGCCGGCGGCCAGGCCTTCGTGGTGCAGGCCGACGTGGCCGACAGCGCCTCGGTGGACCGGCTGGTGGCCGCGGTGCACGAGCGCTTCGGCCGCATCGACGTGCTGGTCAACAACGCCGGCGGCTTCGTGCGGCGCGCGCCCGTGGTGGACGCCGACGACGACTACGTCGACGCCGTGTTCCGCCTGAACGCGCGCTCGGTGGTCGCCGTGAGCCGGCGCGTGATCCCGCTGATGGCGGCCGGCGGCGGCGGCGCCATCGTCAACGTCACCACCCAGGCCGCGCGCACCGGCGGCGGGCCCGGCGCGGGCATCTACGCGGCGAGCAAGGGCTTCGTCTCCACCCTCACGCGCACCATGGCCAAGGAGCTGGCCAAGGACCGCATCCGCGTCAACGCGGTCGCGCCGGGCGTGATCGAGACGCCCTTCCACGACGGCCACTCCAGCCCCGAGGTGCTGCGCAACTTCGCCAACGCCATCCCGATGGGCCGGCTGGGCACCGCGCAGGAATGCGTGGGCGCCTTCCTCTTCCTGGCCAGCGAGGCGGCCAGCGGCTACGTCACGGGGCAGATCGTGGAGGTCAACGGCGGGCAGGTGATGCCGTGAGCGCGCAGGCCCGCTACCGCGGCGTCTTCCCGGTGGTGCCCACCACCTTCGACGAGGCGGGCGCGCTGGACCTGGACAGCCAGCGGCGCTGCGTCGACTTCATGATCGACGCCGGCGCCGACGGCCTGTGCATCCTGGCCAACTTCTCGGAGCAGTTCGCGCTGGCCGACGACGAGCGCGAGCTGCTCGCGCGCACCGTGCTCGCGCACGTGGCCGGTCGCGTGCCGGTGATCGTGACCACCTCGCACTTCAGCACCCGCGTGTGCATCGAGCGCAGCCGCCGGGCGCAGGACCTGGGCGCGGCCATGGTGATGGTGATGCCGCCGTACCACGGCGCCACCTTCCGCGTGCCGGAGGAACAGGTCTTCCGCTTCTACGCCGACCTGTCGGATGCGCTGCGCATCCCCGTGATGGTGCAGGACGCGCCGGCCAGCGGCACCGCGCTGTCGGCCGCCTTCCTCGCGCGCATGGCGCGCGAGATCGCGCAGGTGGCCTACTTCAAGATCGAGACCGCCGGCGCCGCCGCCAAGCTGCGCGAGCTGATCCGCCTCGGCGGCGACGCGGTCGAAGGGCCCTGGGACGGCGAGGAGGCCATCACCCTGTTCCCCGACCTGGAGGCCGGCGCCACCGGCTCGATGACCGGCGGCGGCTACCCGGACGGCATCCGCCCCATCCTCGAGGCCTACCGCCGCGGCGATCGCGAGCAGGCCTTCGCGCACTACCAGCGCTGGCTGCCGCTGATCAACCACGAGAACCGGCAGTCGGGCTTCCTGGCCGCCAAGGCGCTGATGAAGGAGGGCGGCGTGATCGCCTGCGAAGCGGGGCGCGCGCCCTGGCCGCCGATGCATCCCGAGACGCGCCGCGGCCTGATCGAGACCGCGCGGCGGCTCGATCCGCTGGTGCTGCGCTGGGGGCGCTGAGCGTCAGGCCGCCGAGGAAGCGGGCGGCCCGCGGCGGCGGCGCCGCAGCCGCCATTCGATCAGTTCGAAGAAGGCCTCGCTCAGCAGCGCCAGCGCCGCCGCCGGCAGCGCGCCGGCCATCAGCAGCGCGCGGTCGTTGAGCGCCAGGCCGGTCACGATGCGCTCGCCGAAGCCGCCGGCGCCGATGAAGGCGGCGATGGTCGCGGTGCCGACCGCGATGGTGGTCGCGGTGCGCACGCCCGCGATCAGCGTCGGCAGCGCCAGCGGCAGCAGCACCAGGCGCAGGTTCTGGCCCGCCGTCATGCCCAGCGCGGTGCCGGCATCGCGCAGGCCGCCCGGCACCTCGGCCAGGCCGGTGACCGTGTTGCGCATGATCGGCAGCAGTGCGTAGAGCGTGAGCGCGACCAGCGCCGGCAGCGTGCCGATGGCGCCCAGCAGCGAGATCAGCACCGCCAGCATCGCGAGCGAGGGCACGGTCTGCAGCAGGCCGGTCGCGCCCAGCACCAGCGCGCGCAGCCGCAGGTGCGGAAACACCAGGATCGCCAGCGGCACCGCCACCAGCATCGCCGCGCCTACCGACACCGCCACCAGCATCAGGTGCTGGCGCGCCAGCCGGCCCAGGTCGGCGCCGAACAGCTTGGCGACGAAGCCGCGCGCGGCCTCCTGCCGGCCGCCGGCGAGGAAGTCCCGCGCGATGACGTCGAAGGCCGTCCCTTCGAGTTCGGCGCGCGCGTTCATTGCGATCATGGCCTGCTCGTCGATGCGGCCTTCCAGCGACTGCAGCGCCGCCCAGGCCTGCGGAAAGCGCTCGGGCATGTCCAGGCGGTGCAGCACCACGGCGTCGTAGCGCGGGAAGTAGCCGCGATCGTCCTCCAGCACGCGCAGGCCGAGGTGGTCGATCTTCGCGTCGGTGGTGTAGATGTCGATCACGTCGATCTGCCCGGCGGCGATCGCCTCGTAAGCCAGGCCGTGGTCCAGCCCGCGCGGCGCATGCGCGAGGCCGTAGCGCTGCGCCACGCCCTTCCACCCGTCGGCGCGGCCGATGAATTCGTTCGACAGGCCCAGGCGCAGGGAGGGGTGGCGGGCGAGGTCGCTCAAGGTCCGGATGCCCAGCCGCTCGGCCTCTGCGGCGCGCATCGCGAAGGCATAGCCGTCGTTGAAGCCCAGCGGGATCGCCATGCCCAGGCCCCGCGGCGCGAGCGCGGCGCGCATCGCCTCGGGCGTCATCGGCGTGGGACTGCCGAGCAGTTCCAGCGCGATGGTGCCGGTGTACTCCACGTACAGGTCGATGCCGCGCGAGCGCAGCGCCTCGTACACGATCGCGGTGTTGCCCAGGCCCTGGCGCACGACGGGCGGCGACTGCAGCGCGGGCCGCGCAGTCTGCGCGAGCAGCTCGGCCAGGATGTAGGACTCGGTGAAGCGCTTGGAGCCGACGCGCAGCACGTCGTCCTGCGCCAGGGCGGGCGCCAGCGCGCAGGCGATGCCGATCGCGGCCAGCCATGCGCGCAGCCAGGGGCGCCAGTGCATCCACATGCGGGCCAGTGTAGCCAGCCGTGCAACAGGGGGCCTTTCCTACAGGCTTTGAAGGGCCGGACCGATGCGGCGGCGCGTCGGCATGCCCCATGCTCGATCCGGCGGCGGATGGGGCGGCCGCCGCGATCGACATCAAGAGAAGGATCCGTACACGCATGGCGAAGAAGAAGACGAAGCATTCGGCGGCCGTCGCGGCCGCGGCCCACGGGCACGGCCGCACGAAGCTGCCGATGGTGCGCATCGACAGCTACAACCTGGAGGTGCGCGACGAGCAGGGCTTCGTCGGCGACCAGGCCAGCCAGACCGCATTCCGCAAGCTGCTGGACGATTGGCGCAAGCGCCGGCGCGCCCGCGGCAAGAAGGATCCGCTGGGCGACACGCCATCGGCCGATCTCACCAAGAAGGAACTCGACGAATCGCTCAAGAAGAAGATCGCCTCCGAGGCCACCGACGTGGTGCATGGTGCGATCGAGGAATTCGCCGAGGAGCTGGTGCAGGTCATCAAGCGCTTCCTGCGCCAGCGTGCCTGGCGCGACGTGCAGCGCATCGTGATCGGCGGCGGCTTTCCCGAAAGCGACGTGGGCGAGCGCGCGATCCTGCAGGCGGCGGCGCTGTTCCATGCCGAGGACCTGCCGGTCGAACTCGCCCGGCTGCGCCACGACGTGGACGACGGCGGCCTGCTCGGCTGGCTGCAGCTGGCGCCGCCGCGCCTGCTGAAGGACTACGACGCGATCCTGGCGCTCGACCTGGGCGGCACCAATGCGCGCTGCGGCATCGTCCGGCCGCGGCTGAAGAAGGCGGCCGACCTGTCGCGGGCCAAGGTGGTGCGCCGCGCCAAGTGGCGGCATGCGGACGATGCGCCGAAGCGCGCGGCGCTGGTGGACGGCCTCGCCGGCATGGTCGAGGACATGGTGCGCCATGCGCGCAAGAAGGGCATCGCGCTGGCGCCCTTCGTCGGCATCGCGTGCCCGGGGCTGATCCGCGACGACGGCTCGATCGCACGCGGCGCGCAGAACCTGCCGGGCAACTGGGAGGACGATCGCTTCCACCTGCCCACCGCGCTGGCGCGGCGCCTGCCGGCCATCGACGGCAAGCCGGTGCAGGTGATGATGCACAACGACGCGGTGGTGCAGGGCCTGAGCGAACTGCCCTTCATGCAGGACGTGCGGCGCTGGGCGGTGCTCACCATCGGCACCGGGCTGGGCAATGCGAGCTACGTCAACCGCAAGCGGCGGGCGGCGAAGCCGAAGCGTCCGCGCTGAGCGAGGCGCGGGCCCGGGCTATTCGCGCTGCCCGTCCACCACCACGCCCGCCTCGACCAGCCGCGCGATGTCCTCCCGGGCGAGGCCGGCTTCGGCCAGCACCGCGGCGCTCTGCTCGCCGAGCTTGGGCGGCGGCGTGCCGGCTTCGGCGCGCTCGCCGTTGAAGCGAACCGGCTGGCCGATGGAACGCAGCCGGCCGTAGCGTCCCGCGTCGTATTCCATGACCAGGCCGCTGGCCACGGTGTGAGGATGCGACAGCACCTCGCCGAAACCGTGGATCTGCGTGCATGGCACGCCGGCCTCGGTCAGCCGCCGCACCCATTCGTCGCAGCGGCGCGTGGCGATGATCTGCGAGACCACCTCGAGCGTGGCCTCGCGGTTGCGCACGCGCGCCGCATTGGTCGCGAAGCGCGGGTCTTCCGCCATCGCCTCGATGCCCAGCACGGCGCACAGCCTGCGCCACAGCGGCTCGCTGGCCACGCCGATCAGCACGGCCTTGTCCGAGGCCTGGAACGCCTGGTAGGGGCACAGCGACTCGTGCGCGCAGCCCAGGCGGGCGGGCTCCGAACCCTTCTCCCAGAACGACTGCATCATGTAGCCCAGCAAGCCGATGCCGGTGTCGAACAGCGACACCTCGATCTGGCAGCCCTCGCCGGTGCGCCCGCGCTGCAGCAGCGCGGCGAGGATGGACGACAGGGCGTGCATGCCCGTGCCCTGGTCCACCGGCGAGTAGGGCGCGCGCACCGGGCCGCTGCCCGGCTCGCCCATGACCGACACCATGCCGGTGAAGGCCTGCAGGATCATGTCGTAGCCCTTGCCATGCGCCAGCGGCCCGCTGCGGCCGAAGCCGGAGATGCTGCAGTAGATGAGCTCGGGCTTGAGGGCACTGAGCGTCGCGTAGTCGATGCCCAGCCGCTCGGGCACGCCGGGGCCGAAGCTTTCGATGACGACGTCGGCCGCGCGCACCAGGCGGCGGATCGGCTCGCGCGCCTCGTCGCGCTTGAGGTCGATGGCGAGGCTGCGCTTGCTACGGTTGGCGTAGAGGAACACCGCGCCCTCGTCGTCGCGCAGCGGCGGCCAGCCGCGCGTGTCGTCGCCGCGCTGGCAGTCCTCGATCTTGACCACGTCGGCGCCCAGGTCGGCCAGCGCCTGCGTGCACAGCGGCCCCGCCAGCACCTTGCTGAAGTCCAGTATCCGTACGCCTTGCAGCGGCTTGATGCTCATGCGTGTGCTCCAGCCGTGTTCAGTAGCGCCCGCCGGTGACGTGCAGCACCTCGCCGGTGATGTAGCCGGTGTGGGCCGAGGCCAGGAAGGCGATGGCGCTCGCCACGTCCTGCGGCTCGCCGATGCGCGGAATCGGCGTGTTCTTCTCGGCGGCCTCGCGGATCTTCGGATAGTGCGGCAGGTTCAGCACCGCGTCGGTGCCGATGATGCCCGGCGCCACGGCGTTGACGGTGATGTGGTGGCGGCCGTGTTCCAGCGCCATCGCCTTGGTGAAGCCGATCAGGCCGGCCTTGGCGGCCGAGTAGTTCCCCTGGCCCGGGTTGCCCAGGTGCGCGCGCGAGGAGATGTTGACCACGCGCCCCCAGCCGGCCTTGGCCATCAGCGCGGTCGCCTCGCGCGTGCACAGGAAGGCGCCCTTGAGGATCACGTCGACCACCGCGTCCCAGTCGTCCACGCTCATCCTGTGGATGCGCATGTCGCGCGTGAAGCCGGCGTTGTTCACCAGGATGTCCACCGTGCCCCACTGCGCCACCGCGTCGGCGAAGGCGGCGCGCACCGAGCCTTCGTCGGCCACGTCGGTGCGCAGCGCGATCGCCTGGCCGCCGTCGCCGCGGATCGCCTCGGCGTGTGCCTGTGCGCGTTCCAGGTCGATGTCGCTCACGACCACCTTCGCGCCCTCGCGGGCGAGCAGCGTGCAGGTGGCTGCGCCGATGCCGTTGGCGCCACCGGTGACGAACGCCACCTTGTTTTCGATGCCGAGGTTCATTTCTTTCTTTCCAGGATGTCGAGAGGAGGGGCTCAGGCGGCCAGCTGCGCCCAGCCGTTGTTCAGGGCCACGATGCCGCGCTCGGCCGCCGTGGTGCGGAAGCTGAGCTGGGCGCCGTCACGCCAGATCTCGGTGCGCAGCGTCTCGCCCGGGAACACCGGCGCGGTGAAGCGCGCGCGCATCGCGCGCAGGCGCGACGCGTCGTGGTCGCAGCCATGGGCGAGCAGTGCCGTGCCGGCGATGCCGAAGGTGCACAGGCCGTGCAGGATGGGGCGCTCGAAACCGGCGGCGCGCGCCGCCGCGGGGTCGGCGTGCAGCGGGTTGCCGTCGCCGCTCAGGCGGTAGATCAGCGCCGCGCGCGGGCTGGTCCTGCATTCGGCCACGTGGTCGGGCGCGCGCTGCGGCAGCGCATGCGGCGCGGGCAGCGGCGTGTTCGGGCCGCCGAAGCCGCCGTTGCCGCGCAGCACCGAGGTGGCGGTGAGGCGGCACAGCAGCGTGCCGCTGTCCGCGTCGTGCACGTCGCGCCGCGTGCGCACGATCGCGCCCTTGTCGACACCCTTGTCGATCACGTCCACCACGCGCGTGCGGCCGATCACCGTGGCCGCCGCCGGCAGCGGTGCGAACAGTTCCAGACCCTGCTCGCCGTGCAGCATGCGGGCGCAGTCGATGCCGGTGTCCGGGTCCGCCATCCACAGGCCCGGATAGCCGAGCACCACCGCCATCGTCGGCAGCGCCTGCAGCCCCTTGTCGTACACGTAGCGCAGTTGCGCCGGGTCCAGCGGATCCTGGCCGAGTCCCAGGCCGAGTGCGTAGAGCATGGTGTCGCGCCGGGTGTACGCGTGGCGCACGTCGGGGATCTGCCAGGCGAGGAGGCGCTCACGGTCGAATTTCAATGCCATCATTTTGTGCAATAACGGTTTTCGCGGGAACTTGCAGAAAATAAAAGGTGTGCGCGGACATGGCCCGTTCAGGCCGCGCGCAGGACCTGCAGTGCGCGCAACTGCGCGAGGCGTTCGGACGTGCAGTCCCAGGGTTGCAGCGCGCCTTCCAGATCCGCATCGGTCGCGCGCGGCGGCGTGGGGCGGGCCGTCGGGGTGGCGCTGAAGCGGGGTGCGGGCGCGGGCTGGGTGACGCCATCGACATCCACGAACACTTCGCGCGCGCGGTTGTGCGGATGCGCCGGCGCCTCGCCCATCGACAGCACCGGGCTCACGCAGGCATCGGAGCCTTCGAACACGGCCTGCCATTCGTCGCGGCCGCGGCCGCGGATGCGATCGGCGACCGCCCGGCGGAAGGCGTCCATGTCCGCGTCCTCCAGGTGCACGAGGTCCAGCCGCTGCAGGAACTCGCGGCGGAACTTGCCCTCGATGGGCGCCACGCCGAGCCAGCGGCCGTCGGCGCATTCGTACACGTCGTAGTAGGGCGCGCCGGAGTCCAGCACGTTGCTGCCGCGCTGGTCGCTGTGCAGGCCCGCCGCGTGCAGGCCGAAGAAGGAGGTCATCAGCAGCGCGGCGCCGTCGAGCATGGCGGCGTCCACCACCTGGCCCCGGCCGCCGGCACGGGCCGAATGCAGGGCGGCGAGCAGGCCGAAGGCCATCAGCATGGCGCCGCCGCCGAAGTCGCCCACCAGGTTCAGCGGCGGCGTGGGCGGCTGCCCTTGGCGGCCGATGGCGTGCAGCGCGCCGCTGAGCGCGATGTAGTTGAGGTCGTGGCCCGCCGTCGGGGCCAGCGGGCCGCGCTGGCCCCAGCCGGTCATGCGGCCGTACACCAGCCGGGGGTTGGCGGCCAGGCAGACATCGGGGCCGAGGCCGATGCGCTCCATGGTGCCGGGGCGAAAGCCCTCGATGCAGATGTCGGCCGCGGCCAGCAGCTCGAGCGCGAAGGCCACGCCTTCGGGGTGCTTGAGGTCGACGCTGATCGCGGGCCGGCTGCGCAGCAGCAGGTTGTACCGCAGCGGCTTGTCGATGCCCACGTCCGCGGGCACCGGCCGGTCGATGCGCAGCACCGTGGCGCCCAGGTCGGCCAGCAGCATCGCGCACATCGGCGCCGGCCCGATGCCGGCGAATTCCACGACCTTCAATCCCTGCAGCGGTCCCATGGGCATGTTCCTCGGAATGGCGGCCCTACACCGGCCGCAAGGTGCGCGAGATCTGGTTGCGCAGCGCCAGCAGCATCGGGCCGTACTCCTCGAAGATGTCGCGCTCGCTGAGCATGTAGGCCGGGCCGCCCAGGTTGATGGCGTAGACGGTGTTGCGGGTCGGATCGACCAGGGGCACCGCGACGCCGTGGATGTCCTTCTGCCAGTCGCCCAGCGAGGTGCAGAAGCCGATGCGCGCGATGTCGCGCACGGCCTTGTCCACGCCGCGGCGCACGGTGGGCCATTCGTCGCCGAACTGCGGGGCGAGCTCTTCCAGAAAGGCTTCGCGCTCCGCCTCGGGCATCGCGGACAGGTAGGCGCGCCCCATGGCGCTCGAGGCGATCGGAATGCGCGACCCCGGATACAGCCGCAGGCCGACGAGGGCGGAGCCTTCGCAGGTCTCCACGTAGAGCATCATCTTGCGGTCGCGCATGCCCAGGCCGACGTTGGCATTGGCACGGTCGGCCAGCTGCTGCATCAGCGGCCCCGCCACGCGCCGCAGGTTGATGCGCGCCAGCGCCGTGTGGCCGAGCGCCAGCGTGCTGCCGCCGATGTCGTAGGTTTCGCGCTTCTCGTCGAAGCTCAGGTAGCCCAGCTTCGTCAGCGTGTGGGTGATGCGCGAGACGGTGGCGGCCGGCATGCCGGTGCGCTCGGCCAGCTCGCTGTTGCCCAGCGGCGCGTCCTTGGCCTTGTAGGCGGACAGCACGCGCAGGCCGCGGGCCAGGGCCACGACGAACTGCCGGTCGTCGTCGCCTTCCTGCGGCTCGGCGGCGCCCTCGGCGTTGCGGTGCTTGCCGCGGCGCATGCGGGACACGACCACCGGATCGATCTCGTCCGGCGAGCGCGGCTTGCGTCCGCGCCGGGCCGGGGCGGGCGAGGGAGAGACGGCGACGGCGCCGGCGGTGCCGGCGGGGGAGGGTTTCTTCTTGGGCGTGGTGGTGGCCATGGAGGGGTGCGGTCCGATGGAGCTGAACGTCGTGCCGGCGCGAAGGCCGCTCGCCCGATCATAGGGGGCGCGTCCGGCGCGAGGGGTCCGCATGCCTGGCTCCACGGCCTGCACTCAGTCCACCTGTGCGCCCGAGGTCTCGACGATGCGCTTCCAGCGCGGCCCTTCCTCCTGCAGCATCCTGCCGAAGGCCTCGCCGTCGAGGCTGCGCGCGATCAGGCCGAGGTCTGCCAGCTTCTTCCGGGTTTCCGGCTCCTGCAGCACCTGGCCGAGCGACTCGCCCAGCCGCTGGAGTGCGGCGGGCGGCACCTGCTTCGATGCGAATGCGCCGAGCCACACGCTCGCCACCAGGCGCGGATAGCCCGACTCGGCGACCGTGGGGGCCGCGGGGTACTGCGCCAGGCGCTGCGTGTGCCCGACGGCCAGCAGCTTGAGCCGGGTCGACTCGATGTGCGGCTGCGTCACGGCGACGGTGTCGAAGGCCACGTCCACCGAGCCGCCCATCATGTCCGACAGGGCGCGCACGCTGCCCTGGTACGGGATGTGGACGATCTCGATGCCCGCCTCCTTCTTCAGCGATTCCATCGTCAGGTGCGAGGTGGTGCCGTTGCCGGGCGAGGCGTAGGAAAGCTTGCCGGGGTTCGCCCTGGCATAGGCCACCATGCCCTGGAGATCGTCGAAGGGCATGCCCGGCCGGGCCACCAGCACCAGCGGCAGATCGCCGATGAGGCCGATCGGCGCGAAATCGTCGGCGCGGTAGGGCAGGTTCTTCTGCAGGTACTGGTTGGTCACCATCGCGCCGGTCGCCGCCATCGTGAGCGCGTAGCCGTCGGCCGGCTGCTGCTTGAGGTAGCTCAGCACGGCCCCGCCGCCCTGGCCGGGACGGTTCTCGACCACGAGCGGCTGCCCGAGCCGGTGCGCCAGCCGCTCGGCCAGCAGCCGCGCGACGGTGTCGGTGGCCTGGCCGGGCGGAAACCCGACCAGCAGCCGCACCGGCTTGCTGGGGTAGGCGGTCTGCGCCGCCGCCGGCGCCATTGCGCCGAGCAGCAGGGCGCCGAGGCCCGCCAGATGTTCGCGTCGTTTCATGCGTGTCTCCTCGCTGGGTGGGAATGTCAGGGCCGGCCTGCGGCCGGCCGGCGCTTGAGCAGGTATTTCTGGACGCCGTCGAGCACGAGTTCGCCGCGCTGGTTGACGATTTCCATCTTCATGGTCAGCACACCGGTGGTCCTGCCGGGCTTGAGCTCGACGATCTCGAGCGCCGAATAGAGCGTGTCGCCGACGTAGACGGGGCCCAGGAAGCGGCTCGACTGCTCGATGAAGCCCTTCATCGATTCCTCGGTCATGTGCGGGAACAGGCCGGCGCCGGCCGCCGCCTGGATCAGCACCTGGAAGCCGTGCGCCAGCATGTGCGGCATGCCGCGCTCGCGGCAGTACTCCACGTCGTAGTGGATCGGGTGGTTGTCGCCGCTGGCGAGCTGGAAGGCGGCGAACAGCGCGTCGGTCATGGTGCGCGAAGGCAGCACGAAGCGCTCGCCCAGGGCGAAGTCGTCGAAATAGCGTTGCTCGCACATCCTGAAGGTGGACGGGTCGAAGCCCGTCGAATTGCGGGTGGCCAAGAAGCACTCCTGTGGTGAATACGTATCGCGCCGCCGCATGACGCGGTGCGCAAGCCTGCCGCCTCATGCGGCGAGGGGAATGTCTCAAACTCGATGTGCCTTGTCAATGTGCAAAAACAGTTTCCGCAAAATTTTAGAATGAAAATCCCAATCTGACTGTCGGAGCAGGTTCACCGGGGTGAAAGTGTCTTGTTCCTGGTATATATTGCGAAATTGATTTCCGAAAAATAAGGGCACATATGAACGAAGTTTTCGTCGCCGGCGTCGGCATGACGCCGCTGGGCAAGCACCTGGACAAGTCGGTCAAGCAACTCACGGCCGTCGCGGTCGATGCCGCCCTGGCCGATGCGGGCATCGGCCAGGGCGCGGTCGATGCGGCCTGGTTCTGCAACACGCGCCAGGGCGCGCTCGAGGGCCAGCACGGCGTGCGCGGGCAGGCCGCGCTGCGGGCCTACGGCTTCGAGGGCATCCCGATCTTCAACACCGACAACGCCTGCGCCAGCTCCAGCTCGGGCCTGATGCAGGCCTTCGCCGCGGTGCGCGCGGGCATCCACGAGGTGGCGCTGGTGGTGGGCGCCGAGAAGATGAACTACCCGGAGAAGCGCGAGGCCATGTTCGAGGCCTTCAAGGGCAGCTGGGACCGCGACCTGGCCGACGCGCACCTGGCGCAGCTGGTCGCGATGGGCGAGGGCCTGGCGCTGCCGCCGGAGGCCGCACAGGGGGCGCCCGAGCGCTCGGTGTTCATGGACATCTATGCGGCGCAGGCACGCTTCCACATGAAGATGTTCGGCACCACGCAGCGCCAGATCGCGGCGGTGGCGGCCAAGAACCACTGGCATTCGCAGTGGAACCCGCTCGCGCAGTACCAGCATCCGATGACGGTCGACGAAGTGCTCGCGGACAAGCTGATCGTGTGGCCGATCACGCGCGCGATGTGCGCGCCGATGACCGACGGCGCCTGCGCGCTGGTGGTGTGCTCGCGCGAGGCGCTGCGGCATGTCGATGCACGGCGCGCGGTGCGCATCCGCGGCATCGGCGCCAGCAGCGGCTCGCGGCGCCAGCCCGAGGAGGTGGCGCGCCACCTCACGCGCGTGGCCGCGTCGCGTGCCTACGCGATGGCCGGCGTGCAGCCCGCGGACATCTCGGTGGCCGAGCTGCACGACGCCTCGGCCATCGCCGAGATCCTGCACATGGAGAACTGCGGCTTCTGCGCCTACGGCGAAGGCGGCGCGATGGTCGAGAGCGGCGCCACCCGCCTGGGCGGCAGGCTGCCGGTCAACGTCTCCGGCGGCCTGCACTCCAAGGGGCACCCTATCGGCGCCACCGGGGCGATCCAGGTGCGCGACCTGGTGGTGCAGCTGCGCGGCGAAGCCGGCGCGGCGCAGGTGGCCGGCGCGCGCCTGGGCCTGGCCGAGAACGGCGGCGGCTTCCACGGCCTGGAAGAGGCGGCCTGCGTGGTCACGGTCCTGGAGGCGCCGGCGCGCGCCGGCGCATAGGCGCCCGCGGCTTCAGAGCTGGAAGGCGATCGTGAGCACGAGCCCTTCGGCCAGGTCGCGGATCAGGCCGGGGTGCTGCGCGCGGTAGGTCTCGCCCGTGCCGGCCGTGGCCTCGATCCAGCGGGCCAGCCATTCGATCTCCTGCGCGCCGTAGAAGACGACCGCCGCCTCGTGGTTGAGCAGCAGGCTGCGCAGGTCGAGATTGATCGAGCCGCACAGGGCCAGCTCGTCGTCCACCACCACGGCCTTGGCGTGCGCCATGAAGGGCAGCATGCGAAACACCACGCCGGCGCGCGCGAGGTCGCGCATCGCGCGGGCGCGCACGAAGTCGGTCAGGGGGTGGTTCGAGCGCGCCGGGATCGCGATCGTCACCTGCACGCCGCGGCGCGCGGCCAGCCGCAGCGCGTCGCGCAGGCCGTCGCCGGGCACGAAGTAGGGCGTGATCGCCAGCACGCGCCGCTCGGCGCGGAAGCACGCGTCGATCAGCAGCGCCTGCGCGGTGTCCTCGGTCTGGTCCGGGCCGCTGGGCAGGAATTGCGCGGGGGTGCCGCCCTCGACCGGCCCGAGCGTTGGGACCGTGCGCGGCGGCTCGGGGCGCACCAGCCCCCAGTCATGGTCGAACTGGCGCGCCGCGGCGGCCGCGACGTCGCCCAGCAGGTCGAAGGAGAGGTCGCGCCAGGGATCGGGGTGCGCCTCGTTGCCGGTGAAGTACTCGCCGGCGAGGTTGCGCCCGCCCGACCACAGCCAGCGGTCGTCGGCGATGGTGAACTTGCGGTGGTTGCGCAGGTTGAGGGGGCCGGTGCGGCGCAGGCTGAACAGGGGGCGGAACACCGCCACCTCGCCGCCGGCCGCGCGCAGCGTGTCGAAGTAGCGGCGCGGCAGCGACAGGGCGCCGAAGCCGTCGAGCAGCACCCGCACCCGCACGCCCTGGCGCGCGCGCACGGCCAGGCGCCCCACCAGGTCGTGGCCGAGCGCGTCGTCGCCGATGAGGAAGGTGCACACGTCCAGCCGTTCGCGCGCGCCGTCGATCACCGCCCACAGCGCATCGCGCGCCGCCGCGCCGTCGGCGTGCAGGCGCACCGCGCAGCGGCTGGGCGCGGGCAGGCCGAAGCTCTCGATCAGCTCGGCCGCCCAGTGGCCGACCGGCGCCGCGCGCGGCGCCCGCGGCGCGCCCACCGGGCGCAGCTTGCGCCGGCCGAACAGCAGGTAGATGGGCAGCGCGACGTAGGGCATCAGCACGAAGCCCATCACCCACGCGATGGCGACCGCGGGGGCACGCTGCTCGCGGCGCGCGCGCGTGGTGAGCACGTAGACCAGCAGGGCCAGCGTCACCACGAGGAAGTGCTGCGAGACCGAGGGCAGCCACGGCGCGAAGGAATGGAACATGGGCCGAGCTTCGCACATCCACGCCGGCGCGGGCGTGCCGCAGGAGCTCAGGCGGCTTCGGCGAGCAGGCCCTGCAGGAAGGGCGGCACCGGCCGCTGGTGGGCGTGCAGGAAGCGCATCATGGCGCCGACCACCTGGCGCACCGCGGGGCGCTCGCCCATGCGGTCCCGCCAGGCGACGAGGCGGGGCGTCGCGCCGGTCATGCCGGCGCCCTTGCGGTGCGCGAACACGTGCGCCATGTAGAGCGCGATGTCGGCAAAGCCGTAGGCGCCGCACAGCCAGGTGCGGCCGTCGGCCAGCGGGCCCTCTTCCAGCTGCGCATAGAAGTGCGCACAGGCTGCGCAGGCGGCCACTGCCGGCGGACTGTCCATGGCGTCCTGCAGGCCGAAGAGCTTGATCACCTGCGGGAAGAACACTTCGTCGGATTCGAGTTCCAGGCGGCGTGCGCGGGCGCGTTCGCGCGGCGCGCGGGGCCACAGGGCAGGCTCGGGCGCGATGTCTTCGAGGTACTCGAAGATCTGCGTCGAGTCGAACAAGGCCAGGTCGCCATCGACCAGCACGGGCACCTGCTCCTTCGGGTTGACGCGGGCCACGACGGGGTGGCGGGGCTGGTAGCGGTCATCCCGGTCGAAGGGCACCATCACCAGCTCGAAGGGCAGGCCTTTCTCGAGGGCCGCGATCTGCGCCTTGGCGCCGAACATGCTGAGGGGACCCGAATACAGCGTGAACATGAAAGGCGCCCTTTCCGTGGCCGAGGCAAAGGCGCCATTGTGAATCGGGCGCGCCGCGCCCGGCAGGGCTCAGGCGCCGCCCCACACCTCCTGCGCCGTCTCCACCACCAGCCGCAGCTTGGCGCGCTGCGCCTCCACCGCGATGTTGTTGCCGTGCACCGTGCTGGAGAAGCCGCATTGCGGCGACAGCGCGAGCTGCTCGAGCGGGGCGTACTTGGCGGCCTCGTCGATGCGGCGCTTGAGTTCGTCCTTGTCCTCCATCTCGCCGAACTTGGTGGTGACCAGGCCCAGCACCACCGTCTTGCCCTTGGGCAGGTAGCGCAGCGGCTTGAAGTCGCCCGAGCGCGCGTCGTCGTACTCCATGAAGTAGGCGTCCAGGTCCATCTCCTTCAGCAGCGCCTCGGCCACCGGCTCGTAGTTGCCGGCGGCGGCGTGCGTGCTCTTGAAGTTGCCGCGGCACAGGTGCATGGCCAGCAGCATGCCTTCGGGCTTCTGGGCCACCACCTTGTTGATGAAGGCCGCGTAGCGGTGCGGCAGCTCGTTGGGATCGTCGCCGCGCTGGCGCGCCGCCTCGCGCATCTTCTCGTCGCACAGGTAGGCCAGGTTGGTGTCGTCCATCTGCACATAGGTGCAGCCGGCGGCGGCGAGCGAGCGCAGCTCGTCGCCGTAGGCGCGGGCCACGTCGTCGTAGAAGGTGGGGTCGAGCTCGGGATAGGCCTCCTTGCTGATGCCCGCGCGCCCGCCGCGGAAGTGCAGCATGGTGGGCGAGGGGATGGTCACCTTCGGCGTGCGGCCGGCCGACACCCGGGTCTTGAGGTACTCGAAGTCGGCGAGCTGGATGTTCTTCGCGTGGCGCACCTTGTCGGTCACGCGCATCACCGGCGGCGCCAGCTCCTCGGTGCCGTCGGGCTTCTTGATCGTGACCGGGATGTCGGTCTTCACCCCGCCGAGCTGCTCGAGGAAGTCGATGTGGAAGTAGGTGCGGCGGAACTCGCCGTCGGTGATGCTCTTGAGGCCGATGTCCTCCTGGAACTTCACGATCTCGGTGATCGCCTGGTCTTCCACCGCGCGCAGTTGCTCGGCGTCGATCTCGCCGCGCGCCTTCTGCTCGCGCGCTTCGAGCAGGTGGCGGGGTCGCAGGAAGCTGCCGACGTGGTCATAGCGGGCGGGCAGGGCGGCGTGCTGGGACATGGTGGGAACTCCGTCATGGCTGGGAACGAAAGGGGCATGTTAGCGCCGGCTTTTCTGCTTTGTGTGTATACACGAATGTAGGTATTTACCCTTTAATTGATGCAATCTATCTGGAAATTCTGTCTGCAATGGATACATTGCGTATCCATGAAAGCGCCCGCAAGCCCCTTTCCGATGAACGCTTGGTACGCCGCCGCGTACGACGTCGAGGTGCGCCACGCGCTGCTGCCGCGCACCGTGTGCAACCAGAAGCTGGTGCTGTTCCGCCGCACCGACGGCCGGCTCGCCGCGCTGGAGGATGCCTGCTGGCACCGTCTGCTGCCGCTGTCGATGGGGCGCCTGGAAGGCGACGAGGTGGTGTGCGGCTACCACGGCCTGGTCTACGACAGCCACGGCCGCTGCACCCACATGCCCAGCCAGGAGACGCTCAATCCCTCGGCCTGCGTGCGCGCCTTCCCGGTGGTGGAGAAGCACCGCTTCGTGTGGGTGTGGCCCGGCGATCCGGCCAAGGCCGATCCCGCGCTGGTGCCTGACATGCACTGGAACGACGACACCGCCTGGGCCGGCGACGGCAAGATGATCCGCGTGGCCTGCGACTACCGCCTGGTGGTCGACAACCTGATGGACCTCACGCACGAGACCTTCGTGCACGGCTCGTCCATCGGCAACCGCGCGGTGGCCGAGGCGCCCTTCGTCGCCACGCACGGCGACCGCTCGGCCACCGTCACGCGCTGGATGGAGGACATCGACGCGCCGCCCTTCTGGGCCGGGCAGATCCGGCACGCGCGCGGCTACGCGGGCAAGGTGGACCGCTGGCAGATCATCCGCTTCGAGGCGCCGTGCACCGTGAACATCGACGTCGGCGTGGCCGAGGCCGGCAGCGGCGCGGTGCCGAAAGAGGGCGCGCCGGGCGACCGCAGTCGCGGCGTGAACGGCTATGTGCTCAACACCATCACGCCCGAGACCGACAGGACCTGCCTGTACTTCTGGGCCTTCGCGCGCAACTACTGCCTGGGAGAGCAGCGCCTCACGCACGAGTTGCGCGAAGGCGTGGCCGGCATCTTCCACGAGGACGAGCTGGTGCTCGAGGCGCAGCAGAAGGCGATCGACGCGCACCCCGACCACGCCTTCTACAACCTCAACATCGACGCCGGCTCCATGTGGGCGCGGCGTCTGATCGACCGCCTGATCGACCGGGAGCGGCCGGCGCGCCCCGCGATCCCGATCCGCCCGGCCGAGGCGGCGGCGGCATGAAGGCCAAGCTCGTGCCCCTGGCGGCGGAGGCCGCCGCGGCGCCCGACAGCGGTGGCTCGCAGGCGGTGAAGGCGCAGCTGCGGCTGCGCGAGATGATCCTGGCCGGCGAACTGCCCGGCGGCGCGCGCATCGCCGAGGTGGCGATCTCCGAGCAGCTCGGCGTGTCGCGCACGCCGGTGCGCAGCGCGCTCGTTCGGCTGGAGCAGGAAGGACTGCTGGAGGCGCTGCCCAACGGCGGCTTCGCGGTGCGCACCTTCTCCGAGCGCGACGTGGCCGATGCGATCGAGCTGCGCGGCACGCTCGAAGGCCTGCTGGCCCGGCTGGCCGCCGAGCGCGGCGCGCCGCCGGTGGTGCTGCGCGAGGCGCGCGCCTGCCTGGCGCGCATCGACGCGCTGCTGCGCGCGCCCGCGCTGGACGACGCGGCCTTCTCGCAGTACGTGGACTTCAACGCGCGCTTCCATGCGCTGCTGGCGGAGATGGGCGGCAGCCCGGTGATCGCGCAGCAACTGGAGCGGGTGGTCAACCTGCCCTTCGCCTCGCCCTCGGGCTTCGTCGTGGTGCAGGCCAACTCGCCGGCCGCGCGCGACATGCTGGTGATCGCGCAGGACCAGCACGGCCAGGTGCTCGACGCCATCGAGGCCGGCGAGGGTTCGCGCGCCGAGGCGCTGATGCGCGAGCACAGCCGCATCGCACGGCGCAACCTGCACGAGGCGCTGCATGGCGCTGCGCAATCGCCCTTGCCCGGCGTGCAACTGATCCGGCGCCGCCACTGAAGCCACGTAGAAAGATGAGAAGCGATCTCCAATGGACGAGCGCGCAGGTCGTCGCCCTGCGCGACCTGACCCCCACGGTGCGCGAACTCGAACTGCAGCCCGAATCCGGCGAGGCCACTTTGCACGCGCCCGGCGCGCACCTGCAGGTGCAGGTCGCCGTGGCGCCGGGCCTGCCGCAGACGCGCTCCTACTCGCTGGTCGGCGAGGGCGACGGCCGCGTCTGGCGCATCGCCGTCAAGCGCCTGGACGACGGGCGCGGCGGCTCGCGCGCGATGTGGCGCCTGGCCGTCGGCGACCGGCTGCCGGTGAGCGCGCCGCAGAACCACTTCGCGCTCGACCTTTCCGCGCCGGGCTACCTGCTGGTGGCCGGCGGCATCGGCATCACGCCGCTGGTGCTGATGGCGCAGCGCCTGGGCGCGCTGTCGCGGCGCACGGGCGTGCCGGTGCGCATGCTGTATGGCGCGCGCAGCCCCGAGGAGCTGGCCTACCTGCCGCAGCTGCAGGCGGCGCTGGGTGCGCAGGTGCAGGCCCACGCGGGCGCGGCACCGATGGACGTCGCCGCCGCGATCGCGGCGCTGCCCGAAGGCGGCCAGCTCTACGCCTGCGGGCCGGTGCCCCTGCTCGAGGCGCTGCAGCGCGCCTGGCGCGACGCCGCCCGCCCGCCCGCCGATCTGCGCTTCGAGACCTTCGGCAGCAGCGGCCGCCTGCCCGCGCAGGCCTTCGAGGTGCGCGTGCCGCGGCACGACCTCGCCATCACCGTGCCGGCCGACAGCACCCTGCTGGACGCGCTGGAAGCCGCCGGCGTGGAGACGCTGTGGGACTGCCGGCGCGGCGAATGCGGCCTGTGCGCCATGGACGTGCTCGCGGTCGAGGGCGAGATCGACCATCGCGACGTGTTCCTCGGCGAGCACGAGAAGCGCGCGACCACCCGCATCTGCGCCTGCGTGTCGCGTGCGGTAGGCTGTCTCACGCTGGACTCGGCCTGGCGGCCCGAGCCATGAACACCCCGTGATCCGCCCCACAACAAAGGAGACTCTCATGCAACGGCGACATCTCATCCGCTCGGCCGGCGTCCTGGCCCTCGCGCTGTCCGCGCCGCTGGCCGGCGCACAGGACGGCACCCCCTTCAAGGTCGGCCTGATCCTGCCCATGTCGGGCCAGTACGCCTCCACCGGCCGGCAGGTGGAAGCGGCGGCGCGCCTGTACATCGCGCAGAACGGCGCCACCGTCGCCGGCCGCAGGGTCGAGCTGATCGTCAAGGACGACACCGGCCTGCCCGACGTGAGCAAGCGCATCGCGCAGGAGCTGGTGGTCAACGAGAAGGTGCACGCGCTCGCCGGCTTCGGCCTCACGCCGCTGGCGCTGGCCGTGGCACCGATCGCCACGCAGTCGAAGACGCCGCAGATCGTGATGGCCGCCGCCACCTCCAGCATCACCGAGGCCTCGCCCTACATCGTGCGCTCCTCGTTCACGCTGCCGCAGGTCTCGGTGGCGATGGGCGACTGGGCGCCGAAGAACGGCATCGGCTCGGTCGTCACGCTGGTCACCGACTACGGGCCGGGCAACGACGCCGAGAAGTTCTTCACCGCCCGCTTCAAGGACAACGGCGGCAAGGTGATCGAGTCGCTGCGCGTGCCGCTGCGCAACCCCGACTTCGCGCCCTTCCTGCAGAAGGTGCGCGACGCCAGGCCCGACGCGCTGTTCGTCTTCGTGCCCTCGGGCGCAGGCACCGCGGTGATGAAGCAGTACCAGGAGCGCGGCATGGACAAGGCCGGCATCCGGCTGATCGCCACCGGCGACGTGACCGACGACGACATCCTCAACGAGATGGGCGAGGGCGCGGTGGGCGTGGTCACCTCGCACCACTACTCGGCCGCGCACCCGTCGGACATCAACAGGCGCTTCGTCGAGGCCTTCGAGAAGGCCAACCGCGGCATGCGGCCCAACTTCATGGCCGTGGGCGGCTACGACGGCATGCACCTGCTGTACGAGGCGCTCAAGGCCACCGGCGGCCAGGGCGACGGCACCGCGCTGGTGGACAAGATGAAGGGCCTGCGCTTCGAGAGCCCGCGCGGCGAGATGCTGATCGAGCCAGCCACGCGCGACGTGACGCAGGACGTGTACCTGCGCAAGGTCGAGCGCCAGGGCGGCAAGCTCTACAACGTCGAGTTCGACGTGATCAAGGCCGTGAAAGACCCCGGCAAGACGAAGTAGCCGCACGGCCGCGACACCGCCTTCATGCTCACCATCCTCTTCGACGGCATCGCCTACGGCATGCTGCTGTTCGTGCTCGCGGTCGGCCTGGCCGTGACGCTGGGGCTGATGAACTTCATCAACCTCGCGCACGGCGCCTTCGCGATGGCCGGCGGCTACCTCACCGTGTTCGCCATGCAGAAGGCCGGCCTGCCCTTCCTCGCCTGCCTGCCGCTGGCCTTCGTCGCCACCGCGCTGGCCGGCGCGCTGCTGGAGCGCACGCTGTACCGGCCGATGTACGCCAAGCCGCACCTGGACCAGGTGCTGTTCTCCATCGGCCTGGCCTTCATGGCCGTGGCGGGCGTGGACTACTTCGTCGGCTCCTCGCAGCAGAACGTGCACCTGCCCGGCTGGCTGCGCGGGCGTACCGAGATCGGCGAAGGCGCGCTGATGCTGGGCATGGGCCACTACCGGCTGTTCATCATCGCCGTGTGCGCGCTGCTCGCGGTGGCGCTGCAGCTCGTGCTCACGCGCACGCGCTTCGGCAGCCGGCTGCGCGCGGCGGTGGACGATCCGCGCGTGGCCGCGGGCCTGGGCATCAACGTCAACGCCGTGTTCCTGCTCACCTTCGCCACCGGCTCCGGCCTGGCCGGGCTGGGCGGCGCGCTGGGGGCGGAGATCCTGGGGCTCGATCCGACCTTCCCGCTCAAATACATGATCTATTTCCTGATCGTGGTCGCCGTCGGCGGCACCTCCTCGATCACCGGGCCGCTGGCGGCGGCGCTGCTGCTGGGCATCGCCGACGTGGCGGGCAAGTACTTCATCCCGAAGATGGGCGCCTTCACCGTCTACCTGCTCATGATCCTGATCCTCCTGTACCGCCCGCAGGGCCTGTTCGTGCGCCGGGGAGGGCGCTGATGGAGTACCAGAGCACCTTGCTGCGCCGCGCCCGCTGGCGTCCCTGGGAGTTCGCGCTGTGGGCCGCGGCCTTCGCGGTGCCGCTGGTCTTTCCCTCGCGCGCGCTGATGGTCAACGAGATCGCGATCGTGGCGCTGTTCGCGATGTCGCTCGACCTGGTGCTCGGCTACGCCGGCGTCGTCTCGCTGGGCCACGCGGCCTTCTTCGGCTTCGGCGCCTACACCGCGGCGCTGTTCGCCAAGCACGTGATGCCCGACCCGGCGGTGGGCCTGGCGGTGGCGATCGTGCTCAGCGCGCTGCTGGGTGCGCTGGCGAGCCTCACCATCCTGCGCGGCAGCGATCTCACGCGGCTCATGGTCACGCTCGGCACCGCATTGCTGCTGCTGGAGCTGGCCAACAAGCTGGACTGGCTCACCGGCGGCGCCGACGGCCTGCAGGGCGTGGTGATGGGCCCGGTGCTCGGCCGCTTCGAGTTCGACCTGTACGGGCAGACCGCGGCCTGGTACTCGCTGGCCGTGATGCTGCTGCTGTTCCTGCTGATGCGCCGGCTGGTGCACTCGCCCTTCGGCGCCACGCTGGAGGCGATCCGCGACAACCGCCTGCGCGCCGCGGCCATCGGCGTGCCCGTGGTCGCGCGGCTGGCGGTGATCTACACCGTGGCCGCCGGCATCGCCGGGGCGGCCGGGGCGCTGCTGGCGCAGACCACCGGCTTCGCCTCGCTGGACGTGCTGGCCTTCGACCGCTCGGCCGACGTGCTGCTGATGCTGGTGATCGGCGGCGTCGGCTGGCTCTACGGCGGCGTGGCCGGCGCCATCGTCTTCAAGCTGCTGCAGGACTGGCTGTCCTCGGTCACGCCGCAGTACTGGATGTTCTGGATCGGCCTGCTGCTGGTGCTGCTCGTGCTCGTGGGGCGCGAACGGCTGCTCAGGCCCTGGACCTGGAGGCGCCGATGACGGACATCGTGCTGGCCGCCCAGGGCCTGGTGAAGCGCTTCGGCGGCATCGTCGCCACCGACAAGGTGTCGCTCGAGCTGCGGCGCGGCGCGCGGCACGCGCTGATCGGCCCCAACGGCGCGGGCAAGACCACGCTGGTCAACCTGCTCACCGGCGTGCTCGCGCCCAGCGCGGGCCGCATCGCGCTGCTCGGCGAGGACATCACCGGCTTGGCGCCGCACCAGCGCGTGGCGCGCGGGCTGGTGCGCACCTTCCAGATCAACCAGCTCTTCGATTCGATGACGCCGCTGCAGACGCTGGCGCTGGCGGTGTCGCAGCGCCGCGGCCTCGGCGCGAAGTGGTGGCAGCCGCTGGGCGCCGCCAGGCCGGTGGCCGAGCGCGCCGGGCAACTGCTGGAGCAGTTCCACCTGGCCGACGTCGCGCAGCAGCCCACGCGGCAGCTGGCCTATGGCAAGCGCCGCCTGCTGGAGATCGCCATCGCGCTGGCCTGCGAGCCGCGCGTGCTGCTGCTGGACGAGCCGGTGGCCGGCGTGCCCCCCGGCGAGCGCGAGGAGCTGCTGCAGACCGTGGCCGCGCTGCCGGGCGACGTCTCGGTGCTGCTCATCGAGCACGACATGGACCTGGTGTTCAGCTTCGCCGACCGCATGACGGTGCTGGTCAACGGCGCGCTCCTGACCGAGGGCACGCCGGATGCCATTGCCGGCGATGCGCGGGTGCAGGCCGTCTACCTGGGCCACGGAGGCGCGCATGGCTGAAGGCGGGGCGCTGCTGCGCATCGCGCACCTGCGCGCGGGCTATGGCGAGGCGGTCGTCCTCGACGGCATCTCGCTGTCGCTGGATGAAGGCCGCACGCTCGCGCTGCTCGGGCGCAACGGCACCGGCAAGACCACGCTGATCGACACCCTGGCCGGCGCGACGCGCCAGCACGCGGGCACGATCACCCTGGGCGGTGTTGCGCTGCACCGGCTCGCGCCGTACCAGCGCACCGCGGCGGGCATCGGCTGGGTACCGCAGGAGCGCAACATCTTCAAGTCGCTCACGGTGCACGAGAACCTCACGGCCGTCGAGCGGCCGGGGCCGTGGACGCCGGCGCGCGTGTACGAACTGTTCCCGCGCCTGGCCGAACGCAAGGGCAACCTGGGCACGCAGCTGTCCGGCGGCGAGCAGCAGATGCTGGCCGTGGCCCGCGCGCTGGTGCTCAACCCGCGGCTGCTGCTGCTCGACGAGCCGCTGGAAGGGCTGGCGCCGATCCTGGTGGAAGAGCTGCTGCGGGCCATCCGCCGCATCACGCAGGGTGAAGGGCTGGCGGCGATCATCGTGGAGCAGCACCCGCAGGCGATCCTCGCGATCGCCGACGAGGCGGTGGTGCTGGACCACGGGCGCGTGGTGCACGCGGATGCGGCGGCCGCGCTGGCGGCGCAGCCGCAGGTGCTGCAGCGGCTGCTGGGGGTGGCGAAGTGATGGGGTTCAATAGCCCACGGTGAAGCGCTGCCGCGAATGCTTCGGCTGTTCCAGCTCGTCGGCCAGCGCGATCGCGAAGTCCTCCATCGAGATGCGGCTCGCGCCCTGCGCGTCGGCCAGGAGCCGGTCGCCGCCGAGGCGGAACTGGCCGGTGCGCTCGCCGGGCTCGAAGAGGGCGGAGGGCGACAGGAAGGTCCAGTCCAGGTCCTTCTCGGCGCGCAGCGTCTCGAGGAAGTCGCGGCCCGCCAGGGCCTCGGCCTTGTAGGCGGCGGGGAACTCGGGCGTGTCGACCAGCGCCTGGCCGGGCGCCACTTCGAGGCTGCCCGCGCCGCCGACCACCAGCAGGCGCGGCACGCCGGCCCGGCGGGCGGCGGCGATCACCGTGGCGGCGTCGGGGCCGCCGGCGAAGCGGGTCGAGCTGATCACGGCATCGTGGCCGCGCAGCAGCGGCGCCAGGGCGTCGGCCTGCGATGCGTCGGCGGACTTCAGCGTGAGGCCGGCCTGCGCCGGGGCCTTGCCCGTGTCGCGGGCGACGCCGGTCACGGTGTGGCCGCGCGAGAGCAGTTCGGCGGCGATGCGGGAACCGGCGCGGCCGGTGATGCCGAGGATGGCGATGTGGCTCATGGTCGATGACTCCTTGGAAAGGGTAGGAATGGATGCCATGGTACGTTTCCTGTTTCGATCGAAAAACTGCTTACCATGCAATTGTTTGTTGCCTGATTCGATCGAATATGGACCGCCTGACCGCCGCCGACGTCTTCGTGCAGATCGCCGAGCGCGGCAGCATGACCGCCGCGGCCGAAGCGCTGGCGATGTCGCGCGCCATGGTCACACGCTACCTCGCGCAGATGGAGGCCTGGGCCGGCGCGCGGCTGCTGCACCGCACGACGCGGCGCCTGAGCCTGACCGAGGCCGGCGAATCGACGCTGGCGCGCGGCCGCCGCATGCTGGAGGTGGCGGCCGACATGGCGGCAGTGCCGCAGGCCGAGGCCGACGTGCCGCGCGGCCTGCTGCGCGTGGCCTGCGCCCAGTCGCTCGCGCAGGACGTGCTGGCGCCGGCGATGGCGCAGTTCCTGCGCCAGCATCCGCAGGTGGCGATCGACCTGCACATCGGCGCGCGTGCGGTCAACCTGGTGGAAGAGCGCATCGACCTGGCGATCCGCATCACCGACGAGCTCGATCCCAACCTGATCGCGCGGCCGCTGGCGCAGTGCGACTCGGTGATCTGCGCCGCGCCGTCCTACCTGGCCGCGCACGGCACGCCGCGCAGCCCGCAGGAGCTGGCGCAGCACAACTGCCTGAGCTACTCGTACTTCGGCAAGAGCCTGTGGGAGTTCGAGCACGCGGGCCAGCATGTCGCGGTGCCGGTCAGCGGCAACCTGAGCGCCAACGAGACGCACGTGCTGCTCGCCGCCGCGGCGGAAGGCGTCGGCATCGCGATGCAGCCGGCCTACGCCGCCGCGCCGCTGATCGCCCAGGGCCGGCTGGTGGCGCTGCTGCCGCAGGCGATGCCGCGGCCGCTGGGCGTGCACGGCGTGTACGGCTCGCGGCGCCACATGCCGGCGGCGCTGCGCGCGCTGCTGGATTTCCTGGCGCAGCGGCTGGCCGACCCGGCGCACTGGCCGCCGCCGCGCAGGGCGGCCCGGCGCGGCCGCCGTTGAGCGCGGCGCCGGCTCAGGCCGCAAGGCGCTGCAGGTGCGCGACCAGCAGCCGCGCCGAGGGCGACAGGCTGTCCTCGCTGCGAAAGCAGATCGCGAAGCGCCGCTGCGCCCAGGCGTCGTCCAGCGCGACCGTGCGCAGGCCGAAGCCGGCGGCCACCGGCTCGACCACCTCGCGCGGCACCACCGCGATGCCCAGCCGTGCGCGCACGCAGCGCAGCGCGGCGTCGAAGGTGGAGACCACGGCGCGGTAGTTCAGCGGCCGGCCGATGATGGCGGCCGCCCGCGCCAGCATGGTGTGCACCGCGGTGGAGGCGGGCAGGCCCACGTGCTCGAAGTCCAGCGTCTCCTCGAAGCGGCAGCGCCGGCGGCGCGCCAGCGGATGCCCGGCGTGCGCGACGATGCACAGGCGGTCGCTGCGGTAGGGCCGCGTCTGCAGCCCCTCCAGGTCGGCCGCGTTCCAGCACACCCCCAGCGAGGCCGCGCCCTCGCGCAGCGCGCGCACCAGGTTGCGGCTGAGGCTTTCCTCGATGTCCACGCGGATGTCCTGGTGCGCGGGCGCCTGCAGGAAGTCCGCGATGTCGTCCGGCAGGTGCTCCGCGATGGCCGACACCGTGGCCAGCATGCGCACCTGCCCCTTCACGCCGCGGCCGTAGGCGGCCATGTCGCGCGCCACGCGGTCGGCGCCGGCCAGCATGCCGCGGGCGTGCTCCAGCAGGATCTCGCCCGCCGCGGTCGGCGTCACGCCGCGCCGCCGGCGCTCGAACAGCGCGGCGCCCACGGTGCCTTCCAGCTGGGCCAGCCGCTTGCTGACGGCCGAGGCCACGATGTGGTGCTGCTCGGCGGCGCGCGCGATGTTGCGGGTCTCGCAGACCGCCACGAACAGGCGCAGGCTGGTGAGGGCGAGGTCGCGCATGTCGTTCCGTTCCGGAATGTCTGGCGTTCCAGAATACCGCTTTCGTGATCTCTTCGGAATGCCTAGAGTCCAGGCATTCCCACGGAGACGAGAACGCCATGCCATCCCCGATCGCGCCGCTGCCGCGCGGCGCCGTCATCCGCGAAGTCGGCCTGCGCGACGGCCTGCAGAGCATCGCCACCATCCTGCCCACCGAGCGCAAGCGCGAATGGATCCGCGCCGCGCACGCCGCCGGCCAGCGCGAGATCGAGGTCGGCTCCTTCGTGCCCGCGCGGCTGCTGCCGCAACTGGCGGACACGGCGCAGCTGGTGGGCTTCGCCAGGTCGCTGCCGGGGCTGTTCGTCTCGGTGCTGGTGCCCAACCTGCGCGGCGCCGAGCACGCGATCGCCGGCGGCGCCGACCTGATGATCGTGCCGCTGTCGGCCAGCCATGCCCACAGCCTGGCCAACCTGCGCAAGACGCCGGACGAGGTGGTGGCGGAGGTCGCCCGCATCCGCGCCGCGCGCGACGCCGCCGGCAGCGCGACGCTGATCGAAGGCGGCGTCGGCACGGCCTTCGGCTGCACGCTGCAGGGCCATGTCGAGCGCGGCGAGGTGCTGCGCCTGATGCAGGCCCTGCTCGATGCCGGCGCCGACCGCGTGAGCCTGGCCGACACCGTGGGCTATGCCGATCCGGCGATGGTGCGTGCGCTGTTCGAGGACGCGGTGAAGATCGCCGGCGAGCGCTTCTGGTGCGGCCACTTCCACGACACGCGCGGCCTGGGCCTGGCCAACGCGCACGCCGCGCTGCAGGCCGGCGTGACGCGCTTCGACGCCTGCCTGGCCGGCATCGGCGGCTGCCCGCATGCGCCGGGCGCCAGCGGCAACGTCGCCACCGAGGACTTGGCCTACATGCTCGGCAGCATGGGCATCGCCACCGGGATCGACATCGCGCGACTGCTCGCGTTGCGCCGCCGCGTGGCCGGCTGGCTGGCGGGCGAGACGCTGCACGGCACGCTCTGGCGCGCCGGCCTGCCCAGGACCTTTCCCGCTGCCGAAACCCTGTCCGCCTGAACCGCACGCCATGCACACCGAAGAAAACAAGCTGCCCCTGTCGGGCATCCGCGTCCTCGAATTCACCCACATGGTCATGGGGCCGACCTGCGGCATGATCCTGGCCGACCTGGGCGCCGAAGTGATCAAGGTCGAGCCGCCCGGCGGCGACAGGACGCGCCGCCTGCCCGGCCTGGGCATCGGCTTCTTCCGCGCCTTCAACCGCAACAAGAAGAGCGTGGTGATCGACATAAGCACCGAGGCCGGCGCCGCCACCGCCGCCGCACTCGCGCGCACCTGCGACGTGGTGCTGGAGAACTTCCGCCCCGGCCTGATGCGCGGGCGTGGGCTGGACTACGCCACGCTCTCGAAGGACTGCCCGCAGCTCATCTACGCCTCGCACAAGGGCTTCCTGCCCGGTCCGTACGAGAAGCGCCTGGCGCTCGACGAGGTGGTGCAGATGATGGGCGGCCTGTCGTACATGACCGGTCCCGAAGGCCGCCCGCTGCGCGCCGGCACCTCGGTCAACGACATCATGGGCGGCATGTTCGGCGCCATCGGCGTGCTGGCCGCGCTGCGCGAACGCGAGCGCACCGGCCGCGGCCAGGAGGTGCAGAGCGCGCTGTTCGAGAACTGCGTGTTCCTGTCCTCGCAGCACATGCAGCAGTTCGCGATGACCGGCGAGCCGCCGCCGCCCATGCCCTCGCGCGTGTCGGCCTGGAGCGTGTACGACGTGTTCACGCTGGCCGGCGGCGCGCAGATGTTCATCGGCGCGGTGAGCGACAAGCAGTTCGCCGCCCTGTGCCGCGTGCTCGACGCGCCCGCGCTGGCGCAGGACCCGGCGCTGGCCGGCAACGCGCAGCGCGTCGCGGTGCGCCCGGCGCTGCTGGCGCGGCTGGGCGAGATCCTGGTGCGCCACCGCGCCGAGGAGCTCGCGCCCCGGCTGGAAGCAGCCGGCATTCCCTACGCGCCGATCGTGCGCCCCGACCAACTGCTGGACGACCCGCACCTGAAGGCCAGCGGCGGACTCGCGCCGATGGCATGCGACGACGGCGGCACGACCGACGTGGTGCTGCTGCCCCTGCTGATGGGCGGGCACCGGCCCGGGGTGCGCCGGCCGCTGCCGCGCGTCGGCGAGCACGACGACGAGATCCTGTCGCCGCTGGCCGCGCGCGAAGCGGCCTGAGCGGGGCGCGTTCCGATTTCCCAAGAACCCAGGAGACACATGCCATGAACCGTCCTTCCTTCTCGCGCCGCACGATGCTGGGCCTCGGCGCCTCTGCGTTCGCCGCCGCTGCGCTGCCGGCCTTCGCGCAGCCGGGCCCGGACAAGCCCGTGCGCATCATCCTGCCCATCAGCGCCGGTTCGGGCGTGGACGCCATCGCGCGCGCCGCCGCGCCGGCACTGGGCCAGGCCTTCGGCCAGCCGGTGGTGATCGAGAACCTGCCGGGCGCCGGCGGCATCACTGGCGCCTCGGCGGTGGTGAAGGCCGCGCCCGACGGGCTGACGCTGGGCATGGTGTCGAACAACCACGTCATCAACCCGGCGGTCTACCGCAAGATGCCCTTCGACGCGATCGAGGACATCACGCCCATCAGCGTGGTCGGCGCCACGCCGCTGGTGCTGCTGGTCAATCCCGGGCTGCCGGCGACGAACGTGCAGGAGCTGGTCGCGCTGCTCAAGGCCCGGCCCGACGGCTACAACTACGCCTCCTCGGGCAACGGCACCATCATCCACCTGGCGGGCGAGATGTTCATGGAGGAGGCCGGCGTGACGGCGCGGCACATTCCCTACAAGGGCACCGGCCCGATGGTCACCGACATGATCTCCGGCCAGGTGGAGATCGGCGTGGTGGCGCTGCCGGCCGCGCAGCCGCACATCCGCAGCGGCGCGCTGCGCGCCATCGGCGTGTGCGGCGCCACCCGTTCGCCTGCGGCGCCCGAGATCCCGACCGTGGCCGAACAGGGCCTGCCGAGCTACGAGGTCGAGGGCTGGTTCGCCTTCATCGGCCCGGCCCGCCTGCCGGCCGCCGAGGTGCGGCGCGCGCACGACGCCATCGTCCGCGCCTTCACGAGTCCCGACGTGGCGCAGGCGATGGCCAGGCAGGGCAACCTCATCAAGCCCGGCTCGCCCGAGGAAGCGGCGAAGTACTTCCGCAGCGAGGCCGCGCGCTACGCGGCGCTGGTGAAGAAGGCGAACGTGGTGCTCGAGTGAGGCCCCTCGCCATGCGCGGGAGGGACGCCATCATGCGGCGCTGGTCAGCTTGAGCCCCAGGATGCCCGCCACGATCAGCGCCACGCAGGCCAGCCGCGCCGCGGTGGCGGGCTCGTGGAACAGCACGATGCCCAGCGCCACGGTGCCGGCCGCGCCGATGCCGGTCCACACCGCGTAGGCGGTGCCCACCGGCAGCGTGCGCACCGCCCAGCCGAGCAGCACCACGCTCAGCACCATCGAGATCGCGGTGCCGACGGTGGGCCACAGGCGGGTGAAGCCCTCGGTGTACTTCAGGCCGATGGCCCAGCCGATCTCGAGCAGTCCGGCCACGAACAAGACGATCCATGCCATTCAGGCATCTCCTGGAGGGGCGGGGGTCGTCCCCCGGAGGAAGCAAGGCGGCGCGGGTCGTCCCGCGGCGGCCATTCTGGCGGCCTCGCCGGGCGGGCGCCGGGCCTTCGCGCGATGACCCGATGCGGCCTGGGGATTCGGCGCGGTGCCGGCGTCCCGCCGTTCAGGCCGACACCATGCGCCCGATCTCGGGCCAGCGCCCGTGCAGCCACACCCAGGCCACCAGGCCGACGCTCATCATGCCGATGGAGGTGAGCGCCAGCGCCAGCGTGGAGTGCATCACCAGCGGCGCGATCACGCCGGCCACCAGGCCGTTGGCCGTGGAGCCGATCACCGCCTGCAGTGAGGAGGCCATGCCGCGCCGCTCGGGGTGCAGGTCCAGCACCAGCAGCGTGATCACCGGCACCATCAGCGCCCAGCCGAAGGCGAACACCGCCAGCGGCCACAGGGCCCAGGCCGGGTGCGGCTCGAACAGGGCGTTGGCGATCACGTTGAGCACCGACGTGGCGAGCATGATCACGAAGCCGTCGCGGATCTGCCGCTTGGGCGCCACCTTGCCGGCCTGGCGCCCGCTGGCCCAGGCGCCGAGCATGATGCCGCCGATGGTGAGGATGAAGAACCAGAAGAACTGCGTCGGCGCGAGCTGCAGGTGGTCGCCCAGGAAGGCCGGTGCCGCCAGCACGTAGAGGAACATGCCGTTGAAGGGCACGCCGCTGGCCAGCGCCAGCAGCAGAAAGCGCGGGTCGGAGCACAGCGCCCAGTAGCCGCGCATCAGGTGGCGCGGGTTGAAGGGCTGGCGCTGGTCCAGGTGCAGCGTCTCGGGCAGCAGCTTCCAGTTGGCCACGAACAGCACCACGCCGACGGCCACCAGGAACCAGAAGATGCTGTGCCAGCCGGCATGCACGAACAGGAAGCCGCCGATGATCGGCGCGATCGCGGGCGCCACGCCGAAGTAGATCGTGACCTGGCTCATCACCCGCTGCGCGTCGGCCGGCGGGAACATGTCGCGGATCACCGCGCGCGAGACCACGATGCCCGCGCCGGTCGACAGCCCCTGCAGCGCGCGGAAGAAGACGAGCTGCCCGATGGTCTCGGCCAGCGCGCAGCCCAGCGAGGCGAGGGTGAACACCGCCAGCCCGACCAGCACCACCGGACGGCGCCCGAAGCTGTCGGACAGCGCGCCGTGGAACAGGTTCATGAACGCGAAGCCGAACAGGTAGGCCGACAGCGTCTGCTGCATCTGTCCCGGCGTGGCGCCGATCGACTGCGCGATGCCCGAGAAGGCGGGGATGTAGGTGTCGATCGAGAACGGCCCCAGCATGCCGAGCACGGCGAGCAGCACCGCCAGCGCCCAGCGCGGTGCATGCCAGAGTTTGTCGGCGTCGGGGTTCATGGATTCGTCGTCTCCGTGTGTTCTTTGGCGCTGAAAAAGAAGAGCGCCCGCTGCCTCGATGTAGGCAAGGCGGGCGCTTGGTCGCTTCAGTTTCTCTCTTCGATTCCAGGGCGAGCGCAGCGATGCCCGTTCGGGAAACCCCGCGGAACCGGCTTGGCCGGGCCGCTGGGGTTGCCCCCTCGAGGGGGGATTCGTCTACACGAAGTGAGAAAGAAACGGGGGTGGGTCAAAGGCTGTCGATGAAGCTGCGCAGCTTGTCCGAGCGCGAGGGGTGCTTGAGCTTGCGCAGCGCCTTGGCCTCGATCTGGCGGATGCGCTCGCGCGTCACGTCGAACTGCTTGCCCACTTCCTCCAGCGTGTGGTCGGTGGACATCTCGATGCCGAAGCGCATGCGCAGCACCTTGGCCTCGCGCGGCGTGAGCGAGTCGAGGATGTCCTTGACCACGTCGCGCAGGCCGGCCTGCATCGCCGCCTCGATGGGCGCGGTGTTGTTGGTGTCCTCGATGAAGTCGCCCAGGTGCGAATCGTCGTCGTCGCCGATGGGGGTTTCCATCGAGATCGGCTCCTTCGCGATCTTCATGATCTTGCGGATCTTGTCCTCGGGGATCTCCATCTTGGCGGCCAGGATGCTCGCATCGGGCTCGAAGCCGAACTCCTGCAGGTGCTGGCGGCTGATGCGGTTCATCTTGTTGATGGTCTCGATCATGTGCACCGGGATGCGGATCGTGCGCGCCTGGTCGGCGATCGAGCGCGTGATCGCCTGGCGGATCCACCAGGTGGCGTAGGTCGAGAACTTGTAGCCGCGGCGGTATTCGAACTTGTCCACCGCCTTCATCAGGCCGATGTTGCCTTCCTGGATCAGGTCCAGGAACTGCAGCCCGCGGTTGGTGTACTTCTTGGCGATCGAGATCACCAGGCGCAGGTTGGCCTCGATCATCTCCTTCTTGGCGTCGCGCGAGGAAGCCTCGCCTTCGTTCATGCGGCGGTTGATCTCCTTGAGCTCGGCCAGCGGCACGACCACCTGCGACTGGATGTCGGTGAGCTTTTGCTGCAGCTCCTGCACCGGCGGGATGTTGCGCTGCATCACCGCGCTCCAGGGCTTGCCGGCGGCGGCATGCTTCTCGACCCACTTGAGGTTGAGCAGGTTGGAGGCGACGCGGTTGCCGTTCTTGTCGTAGCCGGAGAACTCGCGGATGAACTCTTCCTGCGGGTAGCCGCACTTGTCCACGATGATGCGGCGCAGCTCGCGCTCCTTCTTGCGCACGTCGTCCACCGTGGTGCGCAGCATGTCGCACAGGCGCTCGATGGTGCGGGCGGTGAAGCGGATGGTCATCAGCTCGGCCGACAGGGCCTGCTGCGCCTTCTGGTAGGCCGGCGTGCCGTAGCCTTCCTTGTCGTAGATCTTGTGGACCTTCTCGAACAGCCCGGCGATGCGGTCGAAGCGCTCCAGCGCGTCGCGCTTGAGTTCTTCCAGCTTCTTGGTCAGCGCCTTGGAGCCGCCGTTGCCGTCGTCGTCGTCCTCTTCGTCGAACTCGTCGAAGTCTTCCTCGGCCACGTAGTCGTCGGCCTCGTTGGGGTTGGAGAAGCCGTCGACGACGGTGGAGATGACCACCTTGCCTTCACGGATCTCGGCGGCCATGCGCAGGATCTCGGCGATGGTGGCCGGGGAGGCGGAGATCGCCTCCATCATGTCCATCAGGCCGCCCTCGATGCGCTTGGCGATCTCGATTTCGCCTTCGCGCGTGAGCAGTTCCACCGTGCCCATCTCGCGCATGTACATGCGCACCGGGTCGGTGGTGCGGCCGAATTCGCTGTCGACGGTGGACAGGGCGGCTTCGGCTTCTTCCTCGGCTTCCTCGACGGTGGTGGCCGTCGGCGCCGTGTTGTTCAGCAGCAGCGTCTCGGCATCGGGCGTCTGCTCGTACACGGCCACGCCCAGGTCGTTGAGCATGGTGACCACGACTTCCATGGTCTCGGCGTCGACCAGCTTGTCGGGCAGGTGGTCGGAGATCTCGCCCTGCGTCAGGTAGCCACGCGTCTTGCCCAGCGTGATCAGCGTCTTCAGGCGCTGGCGGCGCTTGGCCATGTCCTCTTCGGACAGCACGGTCTCGTCGAGGCCGAACTCCTTCATCAAGGCGCGTTCCTTCGCCTTGCTGATCTTCATGCGCAGGGGCTTGACCTTCTCGACGGTCGTCTCGGCGGCGGCCGCCGGCTCTTCGGCGAACTCGGCCTCGACGTCGGAGAAGTCCTCGTCCAGTTCCTTCGGCTCGTTGCCGGCCTTGGGCTTGCGGCCGCGCTTGGCGCCGGTGGCAGCGGCGGCGGCGCCGGCCGCCTTGGGCGGGCGGCCCGGTTTCTTCTTGACTTCGGCGGTGGGGGCAGTTTTCGTGGTCACGGTCTTGGCTTTCGTTGCGGCTGCCGCCCTGGTGGCGGCTGCGTCCTTCTTAGGTGCCGTCTTCGCGGCCGCTTTCAACGGTTTGTCCGTCGCGGCGCCTCTGGCTGCAGATGGGGTGGCGGGCTTGGCGGCGGATGGCGCAGGCTTCTTTGTCGAACTGGGCATTGAGACCTCGTGAAACAAGAACGGACAAGCAAAATCACGGCGCCACGGACCCGGCGCAGGCATACGGGGAGCGGGGAGGACTGGCGATCCTCCGTCACGGCAAGATGTCGGGCGAACATTTGGTATGCGGTCCTTGCGGTGAAGTGGCCCTTGTCCCGTCGTGGGAGTGCATTGCGCTTGGGGGCCGGCCCGGAGGTGCCGCTGTCGCTCTTGCCAGTTGCGAAGCTTTCCATTATAGCGCGCATGGCAAATTTTGCGCGGCCCGGCGTGTGGACTAGTTCTGGTTTTTCAGCGCCCGCCAGCGGCTTTCGAGGGCGCTGAAGCGGGACGCGGCCGTCGGATCGGTGGCGAAAGCGGCCAGGGCGGCGTCCTTCTCGGCTTCCAGGTGCTCGATCAGCATGCGGCGCAGCACGTCCTGCAGCTCGGCCGCCAGCTCGTCGCGCTGGACGTCGGCGGCCGACAGGGCCGGGCTGTCCGCCCCGCCCATGAGGCGCTGTGCCAGCGTCTCGCAGGCATGGCCGCGCAGGCCCTCGCGCAGCGCGGCCCAGGGCAGTACGCCGTGTTCGTGCAACTGGCTGTCCAGCCAGGTGAAGAGCTCGCCGTGCTCGCCGGGCAGGCCGCACAGCATGTCGTGCAGCTCGTGCGACAGGCGCTCCCAGGCCGCCATGTCCGACAGCAGCAGCCGCGCCGCATGGTCGGCCCGGCTCGGGGGGCGGGTGCGGCCGCGCGGGGCGGGCGGCGCGGCCCGCGGGCGCTGGAACGGCGGCCTGTGGCCGCTGCCGCGGGGCCGCTCGGCGGCGGCCGCCGCCTGGCGGGGCGCGCCGGCGGGCGCCCAGAGTTCGGCCAGCTCGCGGCTGTCGAGCTGCACCAGCGCGGCGATCTCGCCCAGCAGCTGGCGCTTGAGCGCGCCCTCGGGCAGGGCGCTCCACAGCGGCCGGGCGTTGCTGGCCATGTGGGCCCGGCCCTCGGGCGTGCCCAGGTCGCAGCCTTCGCTGGCCGATTCGATCATGAAGCGCGACAGCGGCGTGGCCTCGCTCACGAAGCGGGCGAAGGCCTCGGCGCCGTGCGCGCGGATGAAGCTGTCGGGGTCGTGCTCGGCCGGCAGGAACAGGAACTTGACGCTGCGCACGTCGCTCGCGAAGGGCAGGGCGCCGTCGAGCGCCTTGCGCGCGGCGCGCCGGCCTGCCGAGTCGCCGTCAAAGCTGAACACCACCGCGTCGGTGAAGCGGAAGAGCTTCTGCACGTGCTCGGCGGTGCAGGCCGTGCCGAGCGTGGCGACCGCGTTGGGAAAGCCCAGCTGCGCCAGCGCCACCACGTCCATGTAGCCCTCGGTCACCAGCGCGTAGCCCCGGTCGCGGAAGGCGGCGCGGGCCTCGTACAGGCCGTACAGCTCGCGGCCCTTGCTGAAGACGGGGGTTTCGGGCGAGTTGAGGTACTTCGGCTTCTCGTCGCCCAGCACCCGCCCGCCGAAGCCGATGCACTCGCCCTTGACATTGCGGATGGGGAACATCACCCGGTCGCGGAAGCGGTCGTAGCGCTTGTCGGCGTCCTCCTCGCCCACGATCACCAGGCCGCTTTCGACCAGCAGCGGGTCGTCGTAGGCCGGGAACACGCCGGCCAGCGTGCGCCAGCCCTCGGGCGCGTAGCCCAGGCCGAACTGGCGCGCGATCTCGCCCGAGACGCCGCGCCCCTTGAGGTAGTCGATCGCGCGCGGCGAGGTGCGCAGGTGCTTGCGCCAGGCCTCGCCGGCCTTTTCCAGCACGTCGTTCAGCGTCTGCTGCTTCTCGCGCTGGGCCGCCGCACGGGCGCGGTCGGCCGGTGAGGCGTCTTCCTGCGGCACCTGCAGGCCGTACTGGCCGGCCAGGTCGTTCACCGCCTCCAGGAAGCCCATGCCGCCGTGTTCCATCAGGAAGTCGATGGCGTTGCCGTGCGCCCCGCAGCCGAAGCAGTGATAGAACTGCTTGGTCGGGCTGACCGAGAACGACGGCGACTTCTCGCCGTGGAAGGGGCACAGCCCCATGAAGTTGGCGCCGCCCTTCTTGAGCTGCACGTGGCGCCCGACGATCTCCACCACGTCGGCGCGCGCGAGCAGTTCCTGGATGAAGCTCTGGGGAATGGCCATGGCGGCGCCGGCCGGCCCTCTAGCGGGGCGCCAGGCGGATCGCGCCGTCCAGGCGAATCACCTCGCCGTTGAGCATGTCGTTCTCGATGATGTGCCGCGCCAGCCTGGCGTAGTCCTCGGGCGTGCCCAGGCGGGAGGGGAAGGGCACGCTGGCGGCCAGCGCGTCCTGCACCTCCTGGGGCATGCCGAACAGCATCGGGGTGCCGAAGATGCCGGGGGCGATGGTCATGTTGCGGATGCCGCTGCGCGCCAGGTCGCGGGCGATCGGCAGGGTCATGCCCACCACGCCGCCCTTGGAGGCGCTGTAGGCGGCCTGGCCGATCTGGCCGTCGTAGGCTGCCACCGAGGCGGTGGAGATCAGCACGCCGCGCTCGCCGGTGGGTTCGGGCTCGTTCTTCGCCATGGCATCGGCGGCCAGGCGGATCATGTTGAAGCTGCCCAGGAGGTTCACGCGCAGCGTGCGCTCGAACACCGCCAGCGCGTGCGGGCCGTTCTTGCCCACGGTCTTCTCGGCCGGGGCGATGCCGGCGCAGTTGACCAGGCCGACCAGCTTGCCGAGCTGGAGCGCGGCGGCGATCGCCGCCTGGCCGTCCGCCTCCTGGCTCACGTCGCACTTCACGAAAGTGCCGCCGATCTCGCGCGCCACCGCTTCGCCCTTGTCGGCCTGCATGTCGGCAATGACGATCTTGCCGCCATGGGCGGCCAGCATGCGCGCCGTGCCTTCGCCCAGGCCCGAGGCGCCGCCGGTGACGATGAAAACTTTGCCGTCAATCTGCATTGGGTGTCTTCCGATGGATGAGTGGGAAACCGGGAATGATAAGAGCCGGGCAAAAAAACCCACGCTCCGCCGCTGCGCGGGTCGCTGCCCCGAGCGGGCCTTTTGCCTTGGGGCGGCCCGGCGGCAAAAAAAAAACCCCGTCCGAGGACGGGGCATGAATTGGATCCCGAGGGACCCAAGGAGACAACCATGGGCTCGCCGTGGCGGCGAGCCCGGAAACCGGGAATTCAGCGCTTGGCGCGCGAAGCGGTCTTGGCGGCGTTCACGGCCGTGGTCGAGACGGCGTTGAAGTTGGCTTCGGCCACGTCGGAAGCTTGCTTGACGGCCTTTTGCACCGATTCGAACGCGTTGTTGGCGGCAGCCACGGCGCTCTTGAGCACGGCGACGGCGGTTTCCGAACCGGCGGGCGCGTTCTTGGACGCGCTGTCGACCAGGCCGACGAAGGCTTGCTGCGCTTCGGTGGCCTTGCTTTCGAAAGCCTTGGAAAACTCGGCGCCGGTGCCTTGGGCGATGTCGTACAGGTGGCGGCTGTAGGCGGCGGTCTTCTCGGCCAGGGGCTGGAACAGGCTGGCTTGCAGGGCCAGGAGTTCTTGCGCGTCCTTCACGCTCAGGACGGCCTGGGCGGTGCCGGCGGCTTCGGTCAGGGCGGCCTTGGAGGCGGTCACGTTCAGTTCGACGAGCTTTTCGACGCCTTCGAAGGCCTTGGTGGTCAGGCCGAAGAGGGTTTCGACATTGGCCTTGTGGGCGGCGAGGATTTGGTCGGTGGTCAGTGCCATGTGGAACTCCAGTACAAGTTGATGGTGGATCTGCGCTGCGCCTCGTCGTTTATGTTGCGGTGCAGCATGGAAGGAAGTGTAAGGGCGGGCAGAGTCCGCCTCAAGTCAAATTTGCTGCAATGCAGCATATTAGAGCCGCTTCTCTAAAACCGGCCCTTTGCTGCCGGCCGCGCTGGCAGAATGCCGCGCCATGAGCTCCCGACCGCACCCCCAGCCGCGCAGCAGCTACCGGGCCTTCCGCGCCATCCCCACGCGCTGGGCCGACAACGACATGTACGGCCACGTCAACAACGTCGTCTACTACGGATGGTTCGACACGGCGGTGAACGCCCTGCTGATCGAACGCGGCGCCCTGGACATCCATGGCGGCGATACCGTCGGCTTCGTGGTGGAAACCCAGTGCAACTACTTCGCGCCCCTGGCCTTCCCGCAGACGGTGGAAGCGGGCGTGCGCGTGGCGCACATCGGCGGCTCGAGCGTGCGCTACGAGATCGGCCTGTTCGCCCAGGGCGCCGACACCGCGGCGGCGCAAGGCCATTTCGTGCACGTCTACGTGGACCGCCGCACCCGGCGCCCGGTGCCGCTGCCGCCGGCGCTGGCGGCCGTGGTGCAGGACCTGCGCGCCTGAGCGGCGCCAGAAAAACGGCGCCCGCAGGCGCCGTTCTCAGGAAAGCTTGCAGGCCTACTTGCGCGCCGTCATCGCCTTGATGTCGGCCTTGCCGCGGGCTTCTTCCGCCTTGGCTTCCTTCTGGCAGGCGTTCTTGGCCTCGCCGCTCATGTCGTCGCACTTTTCCTTGGCGACCTCGTAGGCGGCGCTCACCTTTTCCTGCGCGACCTTGCGTTCGTTGCCGGCGCCGGGCTTGTACTGCTGCTCGAGCTCGGCCTTGGCCACCTTTTCCTTGCCCTTGGCTTCCTTCTCGCAGACGTCCTTGGCGTTGTCCTTCAAGGTGTCGCACTGGGCCTTGTCGACCTTGTAGTCGGCCTCGATCCTTTCCTTGGCGACCTTGTGTTCGTCCTTGGTCATGGCGCCGGCCTGGCCGGCGACCAGGAAGGACGATGCGACGGCGAGCATCCACAGATGTTTTTTCATGGTGTCATGTCCTCTCGTCATGGTGTCGAAACGATGGCGTCAGCCCGGCGTTCAGGACTTCTCGAAGAAGAAGCCGGGGTTGCGCTCTTCCCACTCCTTCACCTGCTGCTCGGCCTCTTCGCGGCTGACGCCATGGCGTTCCTGGATCCGGCCCAGCAGCTGGTCGCGCTTGCCGGCGATGACGTCGAAGTCGTCGTCCGTCAGCTTGCCCCATTGCTCCTTGACCTTGCCCTTGAGCTGCTTCCAGTTACCTTCGATGGTGTCCTTGTTCATGCGGATCTCCTTGGTTGAGCCGGCGCCAGTGCCGGTGTGAGAACACTGTGGAACGGAAGCTTCCGGGGGACGGTAGGACGCCCAGGGCAGGGGCCGTAGGCAGCGGCTGACGCGGCCCCGCATAATCAGCCATACACCATCGCGGGGACAGACCGACAAGCGCGCATCATGATCATCCAAAGCCTGCTCGACACCGATCTCTACAAGTTCACGATGATGCAGGTGGTCCTGCACCAGTTTCCCGGCGCGCGCGTCGAATACCGCTTCAAGTGCCGCAACCCGGGCGTCGACCTGGCGCGCTTCGCCACCGAGATCCGCGAGGAGGTTCGCGGCCTGTGCGCGCTGCAGTTCCACGACGCCGAGCTGGCCTACCTGCGCTCCATGCGCTTCATCAAGAGTGACTTCATCGACTTCCTGGGGCTGTTCCGCCTCAACGAGAAGTACATCGACATCGTTCCCCAGCCTTCGGGCGAGCTGGAGATCCGCATCCAGGGGCCGTGGCTGCATACCATCCTGTTCGAGATCCCGGTGCTGGCGATCGTCAACGAGGTGTATTTCCGCAACACGCAGAAGATGCCCGACCTCGAGGAGGGCCGCCGCCGGCTCGAGACCAAGATCGACGAGCTGCAGGCCGACGGGCTGTCGGACCTGAAGATCGCCGACTACGGCACGCGGCGGCGCTTCTCGAAGGCCTGGCACGAGGAGGTGCTGCGCACCCTGACCACCCGGCTGGGCGCCGTGGGCGGGCTGGCGCGTCCCGGCGGCGGGCCGCCGCAGCTGGCGGGCACCAGCAACGTGCTCTACGCGATGAAGCTCGGCCTGATCCCGCTGGGCACGATGGCGCACGAATACCTGCAGGCCTGCCAGGCGCTGGGCCCGCGGCTGCGCGACAGCCAGGTCTACGGCTTCGAGTCGTGGGCGCGCGAGTACCGCGGCGACCTCGGCATCGCCCTGTCGGACGTCTACGGCATGAGCGCCTTCCTGCGCGACTTCGACATGTACTTCTGCAAGCTCTTCGATGGCGCGCGCCACGACAGCGGCGACCCGTTCCAGTGGGGCGAGCGCATGATCGCGCACTACCTCGCCAACCGGGTGGACCCGCTCACCAAGACGCTGATCTTCAGCGACGGCCTCACCGTGCCGCGCACCATCGAGCTGTACCGGCGCTTTCGCGGCCGCTGCCAGCTCGCCTTCGGCATCGGCACCAACCTGACGAACGATCTGGGCTACGAACCGCTGCAGATCGTCATCAAGATGGTGCGCTGCAACGACCAGCCGGTGGCCAAGCTGTCGGACACCCCGTCCAAGAACATGTGCGACGACGAGAAGTACCTGGCCTATCTGCGCCAGGTGTTCGAGATCGAGACGCCGCCTTCCGCTTGAAACGATGAAGAGCGCGCTCCATCGGGCGGCCTGTGCGCTGCCGTGCCTGCTGCTGCCGGCCATCTCCCGGGCCGCCGACTTCGACGGCAGCGCGCTGTCGCCGCTGTGGGCCGTTCCCTTCGCCGGCATCCTGCTGTCGATCGCGCTGATGCCGCTGCTGGCGCCGAACTTCTGGCACCACCACTACGGCAAGGTGGCCGCGGGCTGGGCGCTGGCCTTCCTGCTGCCCTTCGTCGCCGTCCACGGGCTGCCGGTGGCCAGTGCGCAGTTCGTGCACGCGCTGCTGGCCGAATACGTGCCGTTCATCATCCTGCTCACGGCGCTGTTCACCGTGGCCGGCGGCATCCACATCCGCGGCAACCTGCGCGGCACGCCGGGGCTCAACACGGCGATCCTGGCCATCGGCGCGGTGCTGGCGAGCTTCATGGGCACCACCGGCGCCTCGATGCTGCTGATCCGCCCGCTGATCCGCGCCAACGACAACCGCAGGCACCGCGCGCACGTGGTCGTGTTCTTCATCTTCATCGTCTCCAACGTGGGCGGCTCGCTCACGCCGCTGGGCGATCCGCCGCTGTTCCTCGGCTTCCTCAAGGGCGTGGACTTCTTCTGGACGGCAAGGAACCTCCTGCCTGAGACCGCATTCGTGCTCGCCGCGCTGCTGGGCATCTTCCACCTGCTGGACCGCTTCTACTACCGGCATGAAGGCGTGCTGCCCTACGACCCGACGCCCGACACGCGCGGCATCGGCTTCGACGGCGCCGTGAATTTCTGGCTGCTCGCCGGCGTGGTCGGCCTGGTGCTGCTCAGCGGCCTGTGGAAGTCGCCGGTGCGCTTCGACGTCCACGGCACCGAGGTGGGCCTGCCGGGCCTGGTGCGCGACGCGGGCCTGATCGCGATCACGCTGCTGTCGCTGTGGATCACGCCCCGCATCGTGCACGCGAACAACCAGTTCGGCTGGGCGCCGATGGCCGAGGTGGCCAAGCTGTTCGCGGGCATCTTCCTGACCATCGTGCCGGTGATCGCCATGCTCAAGGCCGGCACTGCGGGCCCCTTCGGCCCGGTCGTCGCGGCCGTGACGCGCGCCGACGGCCAGCCCGACCCGGCGATGTACTTCTGGGCCACCGGCATCCTGAGCTCCTTCCTGGACAACGCGCCCACCTACCTGGTGTTCTTCAACACCGCCGGCGGCGACGCGCAGGCGCTGATGACCACCTTCGCCGGCACGCTGGCCGCGATCTCCGCGGGCGCCGTCTTCATGGGCGCCAACACCTACATCGGCAACGCGCCGAACCTGATGGTCAAGGCCATCGCCGAGAGCCGCGGCATCCGCATGCCCAGCTTCTTCGGCTACATGGCCTGGTCGGGGGCGGTGCTGATCCCGCTGTTCGTGCTGGTCACCTTCATCTTCCTTCGCTGATGCCGGCCTGTCTTGAGCGATCGTGAAGTCGCTCTTGACAACAACTCATTGGCCTTGAGCGAAGCGCGTCACTACGATGCCCTGGCCACGGATCGCGTGGCTGGCGCAAAGGAGACGACGCACGATGAAACCCCTGGACGGCATCCGCGTCCTCGACCTCGGCACCTTCGTGGCCGGGCCGTTCTGCACCACCATCCTGGGCGAGTTCGGCGCCGAAGTCATCAAGCTCGAGCCGCCCGGCACCGGTGACTCGCTGCGGCGCTTCGGCACGCCGACCGACTGCGGCGACACGCTGATGTGGCTCAACGAGAGCCGCAACAAGAAGTGCATTACCCTCAACCTGAAGGACGCGCGCGGCAGCGCGCTGCTGCGGCAGCTGGTGGCGCAGTGCGACGTGGTGGTGGAAAACTACCGGCCCGGCGTGCTCGAGCGCTGGGGCCTGGGCTACGAGACGATCCGCGAGATCAACCCGCGCGCCATCGTCGTGCGCATCTCGGCCTACGGGCAGGAGGGGCCCTACCGCAACCGCCCCGGCTTCGCGCGCGTGGCCCACGCCTTCTCCGGCCTGGCCTACCTGGCCGGCGAGCCCGGCCGCATCCCGGTGACGCCCGGCTCGACCTCGCTCGCCGACTACGGCTCGGGCATGTACGGCGCCATCGGCGTGCTGATGGCGCTGCGCGTGCGCGACCGGACGGGCGAAGGGCAGTGCGTGGACCTCGCGCTGTACGAATCGATGTTCCGCGTGCTCGACGAGATGGTGCCCGTCTACCACCAGACCGGCATGGTGCGCGAGCGCATGGGCGCGGACACGGTCAACGTGGTGCCGCACAGCCACTACCGCACGCGCGACGGCAAGTGGGTGGCGATCGCCTGCACCAACGACAAGATCTTCCAGCGCCTGGCCGCGCTGATGGGCCGGCCCGAGCTGGCCGCACCCGATGCCTGGGGCCCGGTGGCACGCCGCCTGGCGCAGCGCGAGGCGGTGAATGCCGAGGTCTCGGCCTGGACGGCCACGCTCGACTGCGCGCCGCTGCTGCAGGCCTGCGACGAGGGCGGCGTGCCGGCCGCCATGCTCTACAGCGTGGCCGACATCTTCGAGGACCCGCAGTACAAGGTGCGCGAGAACATCAAGGTCGTCGATTCCCGCGTCGGGCCGCTGGCGGTGCAGAACGTGATCCCGCGCCTGTCGAGCACGCCCGGCGGCATCGACTGGCTGGGTCAGCCGCTGGGCAGCCACAACGAGGAGGTCTTCGGCAGCCTGCTCGGCCTGGACGCCGCGCGGATCCGCGCATTGGAGGCCGAGGGCGTGATCTGAGCGCCCCCGCCGGCATCGAACCCGAACACCCGACAGGAGACAACCATGACCAAGATCTTTCTACGCCTGCTGGCGCTGTGCGCATTCGCGCTGGCGGGCCTGCAGGCCCATGCCGACACGTTCCCGAGCAAGCCCGTGCGGCTGCTGGTGCCGACGCCGCCGGGCAATGCGCTGGACATCTCGGCGCGCCTGCTGGCCGATCGGCTGTCGGTGATCTGGCAGCAGTCGGTCTACGTGGAAAACCGCGGCGGCGGCGCCGGCGTGCCGGCGATGATGGCGGGCAAGACATCGGCCGCCGACGGCTACACCATCGTGGTCGGCCCGTCGTCCACGGTCGGCATCAACCCGGGCCTGTTCCCCAAGCTGCCCTACGACCCGCTGAAGGACTTCGACATGGTCGGCGGCATCTACCTGGGGCCGATCATGCTGATCGCCAACCCCAAGTCGCCGTACCGTTCGCTGCAGGACGTGGTGGCCGCGGCGCGCGCGGCCCCGGGCAGGACGGCGCTGGCCTTCGGCGGTCCGCTGGGCACGACGCAGCACCTGTCGATGGAGCTGTTCCGCCACAGTGCGCAGCTCGACGTGATCGGCGTGCCCTACAAGGGCAGCGCGGCGGCGATGCAGGACCTGGTCGGCGGGCAGGTCGATCTGCTCTTCGACAGCGTGGCATCGGCCCTGCCGCAGATCAAGGCCGGCACGGTGCGTCCGCTGGCGGTGGCGACCGCGCAGCGCATGCCGCAGCTGCCCGACGTGCCGACCGTGGCCGAGCTGGGCTACCCGGGCTTCGAAGCCGTGAGCTGGGGCGGCCTGATGGTGCCCAAGGGCACGCCGCAGGCCGTGATCGACCGCATCTCGGCCGACGTGCGGCGCGTGGTCGCGGACCCGGGCGTGCGCGAGCAGATGCTCGAGCGGGGGCTGCTGCCCGACGGCCGCGACGCGCGGGACTGGCTGGTCTTCGTCGACGCCGAGATCGGCAAGTGGGGCGCGCTGATCCGCACCGCCGACATCAAGCCCGAGTGAGGTCGGCCGCGCCATGACGACCGAGCGCTCCTTTCTCTACGTGCCCGCGACGCGGATCGACCGCGTCGCCAAGGCAGCGCGCACGGGCGCGCACGTGGTCATCGTCGACCTGGAGGACGCCGTGGCCGCGGCGGACAAGCCCGCCGCGCGCGACGCGCTGGCCGCGGCCGGGCACATGCTGCGCGGCCTGTGCGACGAGGCGGGCTGCCGTCTGTTCGTGCGCTTCAACGCGCGGTCCACGCCATGGTTCGACGACGACCTGGCGCTGTGCGCGGCGCTGCCGCTGCACGGCCTGGTCGTGCCCAAGCCCGACGATCCCGAGGCGCTGGCGCAATTGGCGCACCGGCTGCCGGGCCGCGAGCTGCACCTGCTGGTCGAGTCGGCCGCCGGCTTCGATCGGCTGGCGGCGCTGGCGCGGGTCGAGGGCGTGGCGCGCCTGATGCTCGGCGCGGTCGATCTCATGCTCGACCTCGGCGTCGAGGACGACGGCGAACCGCTGCACGCGCTGCGCACCCGGCTCGTGCTGCAGTCGCGCCTGGCCGGCCTGCCGGCGCCGGTGGACGGCGTGTGCACCGATCTCGCGGACGGCGCCGCGCTGGCGCGCGAGATCGACCGTGCCCGGCGCTTCGGCTTCGGCGCCAAGCTGTGCGTGCATCCCTCGCAGGTGGAGCCCATCCACCGGGGCTTCATGCCGTCGGAGCAGGCGATCCGCTGGGCCCGGCGGGTGTGCGAGGCCGCCGGCGGCGCGCAGGGCGCGGCCATGGCGGTCGACGGCATGCTGATCGACGTGCCCGTGCTCGAGCGGGCGCGCCGCGTGCTCGCGGCCGCCGGCGCCTGAGCGCGCGGCCAGCGCGCGCCGCGCGCAGTGCCTACAATCCTGCGCTACAGCGCTCGCGTGGCGCCGACTCTCGCAACGCCTCCCATTGAAACCTCTGGACCTGCAGCACATCCGTGCGTTCGTTGCCATCGCGCGTGAAGGAAACCTGACCCGCGCCGCCGAGCGGCTCAATCTCACGCAGTCGGCGGTCAGCCTGCAGATCAAGTCGCTCCAGGAAACGCTGGACGTGCCGCTGTTCGAGCGCACCGCGCGCGGGCTGGCGCTCAGCCCGCAGGGCCGGGTGCTGCTGCTGTCGGCCGACAAGCTGCTCGGCGCGTCCGAGGACATGGTCCGCGCGGCCGAGGGCCTGAAGGCTGCCGTGCACGGCAAGCTCGGCCTGGGCACCATCCTCAATCCCGAATCGATACGGCTGGGCGCGACGCTGCAGTACCTGGTCGAGAAGCACCCGGCGATCCAGACCAAGCTGCGCCACGGCATGTCCGGCTGGGTGCTGCGCCAGATCCGCCGCGGCGAGCTCGATGCGGGCTTCTACCTGGGCGAGGCCGAGGACGAGGCCAGCGGCGGCGAGTTCCTGCGTCTGCGGCTGATGCCGGTGCGCTACTTCGTCATCGCGCCCAAGGGCTGGAACGAGCGCGTGCGCAACCGCGGCTGGGCCCAGATCGCCGCGCTGCCCTGGGTCTGGACGCCGCCGGATTCCGCGCACCACCGGATGCTCTCGCGCAAGTTCGGCGGCCTGGGCGTGCAGCCCGGCGTGGTGGCCGAGGTGGACCTCGAGGCCTCCATGCTCAACCTGGTCAAGTCGGGGGTCGGCCTGTCGCTGGCCCGCGATTCGATCGCCCTGCGGGCCGCGCAGGACGATGGCGTGATCGTGCTGCAGCGGCTGACGCTGCCGGCCGAGATGTCCTTCGTCGCCCTGCGCGCACGGCAGGACGACCCCGTCGTGCGCGCGGCCGTGGCCGCCGTGCAGTCCGTCTTCGAATGAGAAGCCCTGTTCCTCCCATGCAAAGGAAATCTTCATGAGCCAACCCAAGATCCTGATCGCCCGCGCCGTCTTCCCCGAGACCATCGCCCGCCTGGAGGCGCACTTCGAGGTCGAGACGAATCAAGCCGACGAGATCTGGCCCAAGGCGGAACTGATCCGCCGCCTGCAGGGCAGGCAGGGCGTGTTCACCACCGGCAGCGAGCGCATCGACGCCGAGCTGCTGGACGCCTGCCCCGACCTGAAGCTCTGCGCCAACATGGCCGTGGGCTACAACAACTTCGACGTGGAGGCGATGACCGCGCGCGGCGTGCTGGGTACCAACGCGCCCGACGTGCTGACCGAGACCACGGCCGACTTCGGCTTCGCGCTGCTGATGGCCACCGCGCGGCGCATCAGCGAGAGCGAGCATTTCCTGCGTGCCGGGAAGTGGACGAAATGGGCCTACGACATGTTCGCCGGCAGCGACATTCACGGCAGCACGCTGGGCATCATCGGCATGGGCCGCATCGGGCAGGGCATCGCCCGGCGCGGCGCGCACGGCTTCGGCATGAAGGTGATCTACCACAACCGCTCGCGCCTGGCGCCCGAGCTGGAGGCCGAATGCAAGGCGAGCTACGTGGGCAAGGAGGAACTGCTCGAGACCGCCGACCATGTGGTACTGGTGGTGCCGTACACCCCGGCCTCGCACCACACCATCGGCGCCGCCGAGCTGGCGCGGATGAAGCCCACGGCCACGCTGGTCAACATCGCCCGCGGCGGCATCGTCGACGATGCGGCGCTGGCGCAGGCGCTGAAGGACGGGCGCATCGCCGCCGCGGGCCTCGACGTGTTCGAGGGCGAGCCGACGGTGCACCCGGACCTGCTCACCGTGCCGAATGTCGTGCTCACGCCGCACATCGCCAGCGCCACCGTGCCCACGCGCCGCGCCATGGCCGACCTGGCGGCGGACAACCTGATCGGCTTCCTCACGCAGGGCAAGGCGCTGACGCCGGTCAACCCGGCCGTGCTGGCCGCGAAGTAAGCCGATGCCCGACTTGCCCCTGGAAACCTGGCTCCTTCTGGCGCTGGCCGCGCTCAACGCCGTGCTCGTCGCGTGGCTGCTGGTGCGCCGGCCGCCGCCGCCCGACCATGGCGAACTGCTGCAGGCGCTGGGCAGCGCCAACGAGCGCACCGAACGCGAGCTGCGCCACGAGATCGCCGAAAGCGCGCGCGGCGCCCGGCAAGAGACCACGCAGGCCTTCGCCACCTTCCAGCAGGCGGTGGTGCAGCAGGGCGCCGAGGCCACGCGCACGCAGAACGCGCAGCTCGACGCCTTCGCCCAGCAGCTCGCGCTGCTGCAGAAGACCCTGGCCGACACGCTGGGCACGCAGCTGCAGGGCCTGAGCGAGTCGAACGCGCGCCGCCTGTCGGAAGTGCGCGAAACCATGGAAACCCAGCTCGCCCAGCTGCAGCAGATCAGCAGCGCCAAGCTCGACGAGATGCGCAGGACGGTCGACGAGAAATTGCAGACCACGCTGGAGGCGCGCCTGGGCGAGAGCTTCAAGCAGGTGGCCGACCGGCTGGAGCAGGTGCACAAGGGGCTGGGCGAGATGCAGACGCTGGCCGTGGGCGTGGGCAGCCTGCAGCGCGTGCTGACCAACGTGAAGACGCGCGGCATGTTCGGCGAAGTGCAGCTCGAGGCGCTGCTGGAGCAGGTGCTCACCGCCGAGCAGTACGCGCGCCAGGTCGAGACCAAGCCGCGCAGCGGCCAGCGGGTGGACTTCGCGGTGCGCTTTCCGGGGCGCGGCGGCGACGGCGCGCCGGTGTGGCTGCCGATCGACGCCAAGTTTCCGCGCGAGGACTACGAGCGCCTGCTCGATGCGCACGAGCGCGCCGACGCGGCCGCGGTCGAGCTGGCCGGCAAGGCGCTGGAAGCGCGCATCCGCACGGAAGCGAAATCCATCGCCGAGAACTACCTGGCCGCGCCGCACACCACCGATTTCGCGATCCTGTTCCTGCCCATCGAGAGCCTGTACGCCGAGGTGCTGCGCCGCCCCGGCCTGATGGACGCGGTGCAGCGCCAGCACCGCGTGACGCTGGCCGGTCCGACCACGCTGCTGGCCATGCTCAACAGCCTGCACATGGGCTTTCGCACGCTGGCGCTGGAGCAGCAGGCCTCCGAGGTCTGGAAGGTGCTCGGCGCCGTCAAGACCGAGTTCGAGCGCTACGGTGAGTGGGTGGCGCGCATCCGGGAGCAGGTCGCCAAGGCCTCGGACACGCTGGACAAGGCCGACACGCGCGCCAAGCAGATGCGGCTGGCGCTGCGCAAGGTCGAGGCGCTGCCCGAGGCCCAGGCGCAGGCCCTGCTGCCCGCGGCGGACGCCGAGGAGGGCGGCGCGCCGTGAGCGGCGCCGAGCTGCTGCGCCTCATCGCCGCGCAGGTCTGCCTGCACGCCACCATGGCCGGCATGCGCCTGGCCACGCCGCTGCTGGCGCTGCAGCAGGGCTACAGCGCGGCGGCGGTCGGCGTGCTGATCGCGCTGTTCGCACTCACGCAAGTCTTTCTGGCCCTGCCGGCAGGGCGCTTCGCAGACCGGCATGGGCTCAAGCGCCCGCTGGCGCTGGCCGTGGTCGCCGCCAGCGGCGGCACCGCCCTGACGGTGCTGCTGCCGAGCTTTCCCGCGATGTGCGTCGCCGCGCTGCTGACCGGCGGCGCGACCGGGGCCACGGTGATCGCGCTGCAGCGCCACGTGGGCCGCGCGGCCGGCGGAGTGACGCAGCTGCGGCGCGTGTTCAGCTGGCTGGCGATCGCGCCGGCGGCGGCCAACTTCATCGGCCCCTTCTGCGCCGGGCTGCTCATCGACCACGCCGGCCGTGCGCCGGCCGACCTGCCGGCCTTCCGCATCACCTTCGGCGTGCTGGCGCTGCTGCCGATCGCCTGCTGGCTGCTGGTGCGGCGGGCGCACGAGGCGCCGCTGACGCCGCCCGCGGCCGGCGCCGCGCCCACGCGCGCCTGGGACCTGCTGCGCGAGCCGATGTTCCGCCGCCTGCTGTTCGTGAACTGGCTGCAGTCCTCGAGCTGGGACGTGCACGCCTTCGTGCTGCCGATCCTCGGCCATGACCGCGGGCTGGGCGCCTCGGTGATCGGCACCATCCTCGGCGCCTTCGCGGTGGCGGCGGCGGCCATCCGCATCGTGCTGCCGCTGCTGGCCTCGCGCGCGTCGGAGCGCAGCGTGATCCTCGCGTCCAGCATCGTCACGGCCGCCACTTTCGCGGTCTACCCGCTGCTGTCCTCCGCCTGGGCCATGGGCCTGTGCTCGGTGACGCTGGGCTTCGCGCTCGGCGCGGTGCAACCGATGGTGATGAGCATGCTGCACCAGATCACGCCGTCCACCCGGCATGGCGAGGCGCTGGGCCTGCGGCTGATGACCATCAACGCCTCCAGCGTCGCGATGCCGATGCTCTCGGGCTCGCTCGGCGCGCTGATCGGCATCACCGGCGTGTTCTGGGTGGTGGGCGCCGTGGTGGCCGTCGGCGCGCGTGCCGTATGGGGGCTGCGCGCGCCGCCGCCGGGCTGAGCGGGGCCTACAGCTTGTAGAAGCGCTTGATCGCCTCCCAGGCGTCCTCGGGCGCATCGACGTACTCGAAGAGCTTCACGTCCTCGGGCGAGATCACGCCTTCCTCCACCAGGAAGTCGAAGTCGATCAGCCGCTTCCAGTAGGCCGAACCGCACAGCACGATCGGCACCTGGCGCGACTTGCGCGTCTGCACCAGCGTGACCACCTCGAACAGCTCGTCCAGCGTGCCGAAGCCCCCCGGGAAGGCCACCAGCGCCTTGGCCCGCATCATGAAGTGCATCTTGCGGATGGCGAAGTAGTGGAACTTGAAGGACAACGCCGGCGTGACGTAGGGGTTGGCCTCTTCCTCCATCGGCAGCGCGATCGCCAGGCCGACCGACAGGCCGCCGCCCTCGTGCGCGCCGCGGTTGGCCGCCTGCATGATGCCGGGGCCACCGCCGGTGCAGATGAACAGCTTGTCCTCGGGCTGCTTGTCGGCGCTGTAGCGCGCCACCATCGCGCCGAAGGCACGCGCCTGTTCGTAGTAGCGGCTGCCGCGCGTCAGGCGGCGCCAGCGCTCGGCGGCGGCGGCATCGCCCGCCGTCTCGGCCTGCGCGACCAGGGCGCTCATCTCCTCCTCGCTGCGAAAGCGTGCGCTGCCGAAGACGACGACCGTGTTCTCGATGCCGTGTGCGCGCATCTCCAGGTCGGGTTTCATCAGCTCCAGCTGCATGCGCAGGCCGCGGGTTTCGCGGCGCAGCAGGAACTCGGGATCGGCGAAGGCCAGGCGCGACGGATCGGGGCCCAGCGGCAGGCCCTTGTCGGCATGCGCCTGCAAGGTGGCCCAGGCGTCGGCCAGGCGCGTGTCGTGAAGGTCGTGCGTGTCGTTGTTCATGGTGCGAAGACGAAAAAAGGAGAGCGCGATTGTGCGCGCGCGCGGATCGAGGGAGGGTGGTCAGAAGCGCCCGTGGCGGCCGGCGCCCTGCACGAAGCGTGCCGCGCCCGCGGCGCCTTCGGCCTCGACGATCGGCACGCCGTGCCGGCCTTCGTGCCGCAGCGCCTCGGCCAGCGGCAGGTCCCACTGCGCGTAGGCCGATCGGCGGTCGGTGAGCAGGCATTGCTGCGCAAAGGCCGACAGCGTGTGCGCGAGCTGCTCGGCGGCCCGGCGCGCCTCGCCCGGCGGCACCACGCGGTTGACCAGTCCCATGGCGAGCGCCTCGTCGGCGTGTACCGGGCGGCCGGTGAGGATGAGGTCCAGCGCGCGGCCCATGCCCACGATGCGCGGCAGCCGCACGGTGCCGCCGTCGATCAGCGGCACGCCCCAGCGGCGGCAGAACACGCCCAGCACGGCGTCCGACTCGGCCACCCGCAGGTCGGCCAGCAGGGCCAGCTCCAGGCCGCCGGCCACGGCGTGGCCGCTGATGGCCGCGACGAGCGGCTTGGCCAGCGCCATGCGCGTGGGGCCCATCGGGCCGGTGCCGCCGCCCTCGGGGTCGAGTTCGTTGCGCCGCGCCGGGTCGTTCACCGCCGCCAGGTCGGCGCCGGCGCAGAAGGTGCCGTGCGCGCCCCACAGCACCGCCACGCGCTGGCTGTCGTCGGCCTCGAAGCGCTCGAAGGCCTGGCGCAGCAGGGCGGCGGTGTCGCGGTCGACCGCGTTGCGCTGCTTGGGCCGGCTCAGCACGATGGTGCTGACCGGGCCGTCGATCTCGGTGCGAACGCTGGGTGTGCTCATGGCGCGCAGCTTACGCAAAAACACGAAAGGCTCCCTGGGGGAGCCTTCTCGTGGGAGCGGAGCCTGCCGGTCAGACGCGCTTGCGGTATTCGCCGGTGCGCGTGTCGATCTCGATCTTGTCGCCCTGCGAGACGAACAGCGGCACCGGCACTTCGAAGCCGGTGGCGATCTTGGCCGGCTTGAGCACCTTGCCCGAGGTGTCGCCCTTGACGGCCGGCTCGGTCCAGGTGATCTCGCGCTCGATGCTGGTGGGCAGTTCCACCGAGATCGCCTTGCCGTCGTAGAACACCACTTCCAGCGGCATGCCATCCTCGAGGTAGTTCAGCGCGTCGCCCATGTTCTCGGCCTCGACCTCGTACTGGTTGAATTCGCTGTCCATGCACACGTACATGGGGTCGGCGAAGTAGGAGTAGGTGCACTCCTTCTTGTCGAGCACGATCTGGTCCATCTTGTCGTCGGCCTTGAACACGACTTCGGTGTTGAAGTTGGCGATCAGGCTCTTGAGCTTCATGCGCACGGTGGCGGCATTGCGCCCGCCTCGGCTGTATTCGGTCTTCAGCACCACCATCGGGTCCTTGCCGTGCATGATGACGTTGCCGGCGCGGATTTCTTGAGCGATTTTCATAGGAGGAGTCTCTGGGGACGTTGGCCGCTCGGCACATGCAGGCACTTCGGGAGGGTAGAACCTGGATGCAGACCCGCGGCGGGTTTGTGCGAAAGGCGCATCGCGCAGGCTCGCTGCCCGCACGGCCGTTTCCGCAAAGCCCTATATTTTAGCGTCATCGGGCGACGAAGCGGCGCAACTGGCTCACGAGGTCGTCCTGTGCCAGCAGGCGGGCCTGGGCCGCCTGCACGGTGGCGCGCCATTGGCCGAGCGTGGCGTCGTCCAGGGCCGGCAGCGGCGCCGGCGAAAAACCATTCCAGACGTGATGGAAAAGCCGCAGCGAGGCGGGCGCGTCCAGCCAGTCCAGAAAGGCGTCGAGCTTGGCCCGGTGGGCGTCGTCGTCCTGCGGATAGATCTGCCAGACGAAGGGCGCCCCGGCCCACAGCGCGCGCACGAGCGAATCCTCGCCGCGCACGAAGTTCAGGTCGCAGGCCCACAGCAGGTGGTCGAAGTCCGTCTGGGTGAGCGGCGGCAGCCGCTCCAGGGCCAGGGCGCCGCGCGACGTGGCGCCGGCCGGCAGCGCCCGGCTCGCGCGGCCGGCGGTGGCGAGCAACCGCACCGGTGCCGGGGCCGCGGCCAGCTGGCCGAGCAGCCCGGCGAGCGCTGGCGGTTCGTAGCAGAACAGGGACACCAGCCGCTCGCCCTGCCAGGCGATGCCGCGCCCGGCCAGCCAGGCGGCGCGGTCGAAGCGCTGCTGGCGCAGCAGCAGGTCGGGCTCGCGCAGCAACCCGCCGGTGGCCGGCGTGAATCCGGGGTAGAAGAAGCGCTTGACCAGCCCGGCGCCCGGGCCCCTGAACACCGGCGAGGGCAGGCTGTGCAGCCGTTCCACGTGCGGCTCGGCCGAGAGGTATTCGAGGTTGATCCAGAATCCGCCGCCGGCTGCAGCGGCACGCTCGGCGAAGCGCGCCAGCACGTCGGGCGCCGGATCGCAGCCGAAGGCCTCGACCAGCACATCCGGCGCCGATGCCGCCGCGGCCCCCGCCGCGTCGTCGCGCCAGGGCATGACCGCGACGCCCGGCCGCCCCTCGGGCGCCATCCAGGCCAGCACCGACAGATCGTCGATCCACAGGCGCACGTAGTCTCCCTGCGCGGCCAGTCCGCAGGCCAGGCGCCAGCAGACCCCGGCGTCGCCGTAGTTGTCGATGACCTTGCAGAAGATGTCCCAGTGCATCGCGAGGGACTCTACCGCCTCCCGCGTGCCGGTGCAGCGCCGGCGGCGCCACAATCGGTGCCTCATGGCCGAGACACATTCCGAACAACTGCTCGCCGAGGTGGCGGCGCTGCCCTCGATGCCGGGCGTCTACCGCTACTTCGACGCCGCCGGCGGCGTGCTGTACGTGGGCAAGGCGCGCAACCTCAAGAAGCGCGTGGCGAGCTACTTCCAGAAGAACCACGGCGGCACGCGCATCGGCCACATGATCTCGAAGATCGCACGCATGGAAACGACCGTGGTGCGCTCCGAGGCCGAGGCGCTGCTGCTGGAGAACAACCTCATCAAGACGCTCAAGCCGCGCTACAACATCCTGTTCCGCGACGACAAGAGCTACCCCTACCTCAAGATCGCCTCGCACGCCTTCCCGCGGCTGGCCTACTACCGCGGCGCGGTCGACCGCCGGCACCGCTACTTCGGGCCCTACCCGAGCGCCTGGGCGGTGAAGGAGACCATCCAGCTGCTGCAGAAGGTGTTCCGCCTGCGCACCTGCGAGGACACGGTCTACGCCAACCGCACGCGGCCCTGCCTGCTCTACCAGATCAAGCGCTGCACCGGGCCCTGCGTGGGCCTCATTCCGCCCGAGGCCTACGCGCAGGACGTGGCCAACGCCGAGGCCTTCCTGCGCGGCGAGACGCAGACCGTGCTGGCGCAGCTCGAGGGCCGGATGATGGTGCACGCCGAGAAGCTGGAGTTCGAGCAGGCGGCCGAGCTGCGCAACCAGATGTCGGCGCTGTCGCGCGTGCTGCACCAGCAGTCGGTGGAGATCGCCTCGGACAAGGACGTGGACATCCTGGCCGTGAAGGTGCAGGGCGGCAAGGCCTGCGTCAACCTGGCCATGGTGCGCGGCGGGCGGCACCTGGGCGACCGGGCCTACTTCCCCGCGCACGTGGAGGATGCCACGCAGATGGCCGATCCCGACGCGGCGGCCGCCGTGCCGGTGGAGCGGCAGGTGCTGGAGGCCTTCGTCGCGCAGCACTACATCGACGTGCCGGTGCCGCCCACGCTGGTGCTCGGCGAGCAGGTGGGGCGCGAGCTGATCGAGGCCGTGTCCCAGCAGTCCAGCACGCGCATCACGGCCGTGTTCCAGCCGCGCGAGCAGCGCCGCCTGTGGCTGGAGATGGCGCAGAAGAACGCCGACATCCAGCTCGCGCGGCTGCTGGCCGAGGAGGGCTCGCAGCAGGCGCGCACGCGGGCGCTGGTGGATGCGCTGGAACTGGCGCCGGACGAACTGGAGAACTTCCGCATCGAATGCTTCGACATCTCGCACACCGCGGGCGAGGCGACGCAGGCCTCCTGCGTGGTGTTCGAGCACCACGCGATGCGCAACCGCGAGTACCGCCGCTACAACATCGACGGCATCACGCCGGGCGACGACTATGCGGCGATGCGGCAGGTGCTGATGCGCCGCTACGGCAAGATCGCCGAGGCGATGGCCGCCGAATCGACGGCGCCGGCGGCCGGCGACGCGGGGGGCGCCGATGCGCCGCCGGGCACCGCCGGCGCGCGCATGCCCGACCTTGTGCTGGTCGACGGCGGCAAGGGGCAGGTCTCGATGGCGCGCGAGGTGTTCTCGGCGCTGGGCCTGCCGCTGTCGCTGATCGTCGGCGTGGAGAAGGGCGAGGGCCGCAAGGTCGGCCTGGAGGAGCTGGTGTTCGCCGACGGCCGCGAGAAGGTCTATCTGGGCCGCGACTCGGCGGCGCTGATGCTGATCGCGCATATCCGCGACGAGGCGCACCGCTTCGCCATCACCGGCATGCGCGCGCGGCGCGCCAAGGTGCGGGTGGGCGGCAGTCAGCTGGAGGACATCCCCGGCATCGGCCCCAAGCGCCGCGCGCGTCTGCTGCAGCGCTTCGGCGGTATCCGTGGGGTGGCGGCGGCGAGCGTGGAGGACCTGGCCTCGGTGGAGGGCATCGCCTTCGAGCTGGCGGAAGAGATCTACCGGGCGCTGCACTGAGCGCGGTCGTCTATTCCTGCAGCTCGACCCCGGCCTTGGCCGCGATGCGCTGCCAGCGCGCGATGTCCTCCTTCTGGAAGTCGCGCATCTCCGCCGCGCCGCCCTGCATGGTCTCGGCGCCCAGGCGGGCGTAGAAGGCGCGCGTTTCCTCCTGGCGCTCGATCCGGGTGAACAGATCGGCCAGGCGCTCGGCTTCCGGCCGCGGCGTGCGCGCGTGCACGGCCGCGGCGACCCACACCGAGGCGATGACGCCGGGCGCGCCGGCCTCGGTCGCGGTGGGCAGCTCGGGCAGGGCCGGCGTGCGGCGCTCGGCGGCCACGGCCAGCGCGCGCACCCGGCCGCCCTTGACCATCTCCAGCGCGGCCGTGATGTCGGCGAAGGAGAAGTCGACGGTGCCCGAGGCCACGGCCGTCAGCGCCTCGGCGGCACTCTTGAAAGGCACGTGCGTGGTCTGGATCCGGGCGGCGTCGTTGAGCTGTTCGGCCATGAGTTGGTAGCCGGCCGAACCGGCGCCGTAGTTGAGCCTGCCCGGCCGGGCCGTCGCGGCCGCGACGAGCGAGGCCACGGACCGGTGCGGCGAGTCCGGCGGCACCACCAGCAGCGCGGGCGCGTGCATCATCATCGACAGCGGTGCGAGGTCGGCGGTCGGGTCATAGGGCAGCTTCCTGAACAGGGCCACGTTCACCGCCAGCGTGGAGTTGCTGCCGATGAACACCGTGTAGCCGTCGGCCGGTGCCGCGAGCACCTGGCGCACCGCAATGAAGCCGTTGCCGCCAGGGCGGTTCTCGACCACGACGGGCTGGCCCGTCATCTCCTGCAGCTTGCGGCCGAAGTAGCGCGCCGAGGTGTCGGTGCCGCTGCCCGGCCCGAAGGGCACGACGAACTTGAGCGGACGCGAAGGGAAGGCGCCTTGCGCCACGGCCGCTGCGGGCATGGCCAGGGACGCCGCGAGCAGGGCGCGTCGGGTGAAGATGGGATGGTCGGTCATGGCGTGTCTCCTTTTTCTATGGATCAGGCGGCCTGCAGGCCGCGCACGAAATCGGCCGTCCGGGCGCCGGGTGCGGCCAGCAGCGTGCGGCCGATCACGCGGTGCCAGTGCGTCTCGGAACCGTGCGCCGCGCGCCAGGCGTGCAGGCGGCGGGTGAAGAGCTGCAGGTCGTATTCCTCCGTGACGCCGATGGCGCCATGCACCGCGTGCGCGATGCCTGCGACCACGGCCGCCGCTTCGCTGGCGCGGGCCTTGGCGATCGCCGCGGGCAGGGCGGCGGGCAGCGTGCGGCTTGCGGCGAAGGCGCCCGCCGCGGCCATGCGTGCGGCGGCCACGTGCTCGGCCATCACCGCGAGCTGGTGCTGGATCGCCTGGAATTTGCCGATGGACTTGCCGAACTGCGTGCGGTCGTTGCCGTGTTGCAGCGCCAGTTCGAAGGCGCGCGTCAACGCGCCGGCCAGCAGCGCGGCATGCAGGGCGGCGCCCCAGGCGGCGAGGCTGCCGGCCGGCGCCGCGCCGGGCAGCGGCCGGGCGGCCTTGCGCACGTCGGCGGCCGGCCAATGCAGGTCCGCGGTCGGATCGCGGTGGACGCCGCAGGGCTGGCGCCGCGCAGCGCGCGCATCCAGCAGCCACAGCGCGCCGTCGAGCTCGCCCAGCACGTGATCGGCGAGCGTGCCGAAGGGCACGCGCGGTGCGCACAGCGCGCCGTCGGTTTCGCGCACCAGCGCCGGCGCGAAGGTGGGCAACCCGTCTGGCACCGTCATGTCCGCGGGCAGCAGCGTGCGCAGCGCGATGGCCTGGCCGACCGGCAGCGGCACGGCGTGGTAGCCCAGCGCCGAAAGCAGAGGATGCACGCCGGCCAAGTCCAGGCCGGCGCCGCCCGCGTCTTCGGAGGCCATGAGTTCGAGAAAGCCGGACTTGGCGATGATGTGCCACAGCGGCGCATGCGGGCCGCCGGCCTCGATGGCACGCACGTTGGCGGATGTGCAGTGGCCGCGCAGAATGTCTTCGAAGGCTTCGGTGAACATGCTTCCTCCTTCAGCGCAGACCGAGGCCGCGGGCGATCACGCCGCGCAGGATCTCGCGCGTGCCGCCGCGCAGCGAATAGGTGGGGCAGATCTGATTGACGTAGGCACAGGCGCGCAGCAGTTCCGCGTCGATGGGCGCGCCGGGATCGGCGCCCAGGGCGGCTTCGATGGCGGCGGCGATCTCCTGCTCGAAGCTGGTGCCCAGTTCCTTGACCAGCGCCGCTTCCACCACCGGGCTTTCGCCGGCCGCCAGGCGCGCGGTCACCGAGAGCGAGAGCCCGCGCAGTGCCGCCAGATGGGTGGCGAAGCGGCCCACCTCGGCCTCGTACGCGATATCGCCCTGCATGCGCAGCCACTCGATCCAGCGGTCCAGCAGGACGATGCTCGAATAGATGCGCTCCGGGCCGCTGCGCTCGAAGGCCAGCTCGGCCGTCACCTGTTCCCAGCCGCTGCCTTCGCGGCCGATGAGCGCGTCGTCGGCCAGCTGCACCTCGTCGAAGAACACCTCGGAGAAATGTGCGTCGCCCACCAGGTCGGCGATGGGGCGCACGGTCACGCCCGGCAGGGACAGGTCGACGATGAACTGCGACAGGCCCTGGTGCCGGTCCTGTGCGCTGCCCGAACTGCGCACCAGCGCGATCATGTAGTGGCAATGCGGGGCGTTGGTGGTCCAGATCTTGCGGCCTGAAAGAAGCCAGCCGCCGCCTTCGCGCCGCGTGGCGCGCGTGCCCACGCTGGCCAGGTCCGAGCCCGCGTTGGGTTCGCTCATGCCGATGCAGAAGAAGGCCTCGCCGCGGCAGATGCGCGGCAGGTAGAAGGCGCGCTGCGCCTCGCTGCCGAACTTGTGGATCAGCGGCCCGCTCTGGCGGTCGGCGATCCAGTGCGCCGAGACCGGTGCGCCGGCAGTGAGCAGTTCCTCCACCAGCACGAAGCGCGAGAACGCGTCCATCTGCGCGCCGCCGTGCGCGCGCGGCAGCGTCACGCCGACCCAGCCGCGCGCGGCCAGCTTGCGGCTGAAGACGGCGTCGAAGCCCATCCAGGAGCGCGCCCGCCGGTCGGCGGGCAGTGGCGGCATTTGATCTGCGAGGAAGTCGCGCACCTCGGCGCGGAAGGCCTCCGCGGCCGCGGGCAGCGCGGCGGGTTCGAAGCGGTCGAGCAGGGTGCTCATGCTCACAGCCCGATGGTGTAGCCGCCGTTGGCCGACAGGTGCTGCCCGGTCACATAGGAGGCCGCGTCCGACAGCAGGAAGCACACCGGCCGCGCGACTTCCTGCGGCTCGCCCCAGCGGCCCAGCGGGATCTGCTGCAGGTAGGTATCGCGAAATTTCTCGCCGCGGATGGTCTCGGTCATCGGCGTCTCGACCACGCCGAAGCCCACCGTGTTGACGCGGATGTCGTACCTGGCCCATTCGCGCGCGGCGCACATGGTCAGGCCCAGCACGCCGGCCTTGGCGGCGCCGTAGTTGATCTGGCCGATGGTGCCGCGCCGCCCGGCGTCGGAGGAGATGTTGACGATCGAGCCGGCGATCTTCTCGCCCGCCTTGGCGCGTGCCAGCAGGTGCCGGCCCAGCGCCTGCAGGAAGTGGAAGGCGCCCGACAGGTGCACGTCGATCACCTGCTGCCAGTCGGCCAGCGACATCTTGTCGATCATTGCGGTGCGGGTGATGCCGGCGTTGTTGACCAGGCCGTCGACGCCGCCGAAGGCGGCGATGCCCGCGTCCACCGCCTGCTGCGCCACGTCCGGGTCGGCCACGCTGCCGGCGACCGTGGCGCAGCGCTCGGGGCCCAGTTCCTCGCGCAGCGCGACCAGTGCGTCGGCGTTGAGGTCCACCGCCACCACCCGGCCGCCCATCTGCACGATGGCGGCGGCGATGGCGCGGCCGATGCCCTGGGCGGCGCCGGTGACGATGACCTGCTTGTTCTCCAGCGAGAAAGCCCTGTCCTGCATCTTCGATTGCTCCATCGTTTTCATCAAAGCGTTTCCTCGGTGCCCAGGATCAGCGTGGCCTGGCTCGAGAGTTCTCCACCGTTGCCGTGCGCCAGCGCCAGCCTGGCGCCCGGCACCTGGCGCTCGCCCGCGCTGCCGGCGAGCTGCTGCGCGGCCTCGACCATGGTGAACAGGCCGTACATGCCGGGATGCACGCAGGACAGCCCGCCGCCGTTGGTGTTGACCGGCAACTCGCCCCCCGGCGCGATGCGGCCGCCCTCGACGAAGGCGCCGCCTTCGCCCTTCCTGCAGAAGCCCAGGTCTTCCAGGAACAGGACGGTGTTGAGCGTGAAGGCGTCGTACAGCTCCACCACGTCGATGTCGGCCGGCATCACGCCGGCCTGCGCCATCGCGCGCGGACCGCTGAGCGAGGCGGCGGTGACGGTGAGGTCCGGCATGTTGGTGATGTCCTTGTGCCAGGCGGCGGCCGCGCCGCCCAGCAGGTAGGCGGGGCGGGCGGCCAGGTCCTTCGCGCGCTCGGCGCGCACCATCACCACGGCGGCGGCGCCGTCGGTGACCAGGCAGCAGTCGCGCACCGAGAAGGGATCGGCCACCAGGCGCGCGCCCAGGTACGCGTCCATCGTGAGCGGATCGCGCATGAAGGCCTCGGGGTTCTTCTGCGCCCACTGGCGCGCGGCCAGTGCGACGGCGCCGAGCTGTTCCTTCTTCAGGCCGTACTGCGCCATGTAGCGCGAGGCCGCCAGCGCATAGCCGCCCACGGGGCGGGCCAGCTTGTACGGCCCCTCGTAGGGCGAGGGGCGCATCGAGCTGACCAGCTTGCCCGCGGCGCTGCGCTGGTTGCTGCCGTACGCGATCAGCGCCACGTCGCACAGCCCGGCCTCCAGTGCCAGCGCGGCGTGGATCGCGTGGGTGAGAAAGGACGAACCGCCGGTGCGATTGTTGTCCGTCAGGCGCGGCGCGATGCCCAGGTACTCGGTGAAGCTCAGGCCCGACAGGTAGTCGTCCGGCAGGCCGATGAACAGGCCGTCGACGTCGTCGGGCGCCAGGCCCACCGCGTCGAGCGCGCGCATGCTGGCCGAGACCGCCAGGTCGAGCGAGGACAGGCCCGGCGCCTCGCCGATGCCGTAGGTGGCGCAGGACACGATGGCGGCCCTGCCGCGCGGGAAGCGTTCGCGGGTCATGCCTGCGCCTTCGCGACGGGATCGAACACCACCAGCGGCTGGCCCTCGTCGCCCTGTGCGATGCGCGCGCGCACCGGCATGCCCACGGTCACGGCGTCCGGGGCGATGCCCTCGACGCGGCTCATCATGCGCGGCCCCTCCTCGAGCTGCACCAGGCACACGTTGTAGGGCGCGGCCGGCGGACGCACGCGCATGACGGTGGTGGCGTACACCGTGCCCAGGCCGGAGGCTTCCACCCATTCGAGGTCGCGCGCACCGGTGCGCGGCGCGGCCACGCGCGGGTAGAACACGTGCTCGCCGCTGCTGCGCGAGCGCTGGATCATGAAGCGGCCTTCGGCCAGGTGAGCGAAATAGTCCTGCTGGGGTCGCGGGTCGGTCTCGGATGCGGTCATGCTTTTTCCTGCGGCCATTGGTAGAGGGGCGGTTGCTTGTCGAGGAAGCGGCGCGCGGCTTCCTGGTGGAAGGCGCTCTCGCGGCACAGCGACTGCGCCATCGCCTCCTGCAGGTAGACGGTGCGGCGGTCGGACTCGAAGGCGCGGTTCATCACCGACTTGACGATGCCCAGCGCGCCGGCGGGAGCGTGCTCGAAGCGGGTGGCGAGTTCCAGGGCGGCGTCGAGCACGGTGCCGCCCTCGACCACGCGCTGCGCGATGCCGAGGGCTTGCGCCTCGCGCGCATCGACCACGCGGGCCGAGAAGGCCAGCTCCTTGGCGCGCGACAGCCCCACCGCGCGCGGCAGCAGGTACATGCCGCCCATGTCGGGCACGTAGCCGATGCGCGCGAACACGGCGCAGAAGCTGGCGCGCGGCGAGGCGAGCACGAAGTCGGCCGCCAGCGCGAGCGACAGGCCGGCGCCGTAGGCCACGCCGTCCACCGCGGCGACGACGGGCTTCTCCAGGTCCACCAGTTCGTCGAACCAGCGCTGCATCGCGAGAATGCGGTTGCGCCCCTCGAACACGTCGGTGCCGCCCTGGCCGCCGCCCATGGCGCGGATGTCGCCGCCGGCGCAGAAGTGGCCGCCGGCGCCGGTCAGCACCACGGCGCGCACGGCGTCGTCGTCGCGCACGCGCGGCAGCAGTTCGGCGAAGGCGCTGCGCAGTTCGAGGTCCAGCGCGTTGCGCGCGGCCGGCCGGTTCATGGTCAGCACCGCGGTGGCGCCGGTTCGGGTGAGTTCGAGTACGGGCATGCCAATCTCCTTGTCGTGCTCAGTAGCGAAGCTGCATCAGCCACTCGGCCACCAGCACGGGCCGCTCGGCGGCTTCGGCGCGCACCTCCACGTGCCAGACGCAGCGCGCCTCGTTCTCTCGGATGTCTTCCACGCGGTCGAGCCGGAAGCTGCCTGTCAGCGACGAGCCGCTGGGCACCGGCGCGGTGAAGCGCACCTTGTCGAAGCCGTAGTTCAGCGCCAGCTTGCGGCCCGGAAACTCGAACAGCCGGTGGTACCAGCCGGTGATGAGCGAGAGCGTCAGCAGGCCGTGCGCGATGGTGGTCTTGAAGGGCGACTCGACGGCGGCGCGTTCCGTGTCCACGTGGATCCACTGCCGGTCCTGCGTGATGCCGGCGAAGGTGTCGATCATGGGCTGGTCGATCAGGATGGATTCGCCCGTGACGGCCGGCCGGCCGACGAAGGCCTTGAGCGCGGCGATGGAGTCGAAGCTGGTTTTCGCCATGGCCGCGCTCAGTCCGCCTTCACGCCCAGCGACTTCGCCAGCGGCATCCACTGCGCGCGCTCGGCGGCGATGAACTGGGCGAACTGCGCGGAGGTGCCGGGCATCGGCTGGGCGCCGATGTTGCGCAGCTTCTCGACCAGCTCGGGTTTCTTCAGCGCCTCGTTGATCGCCTTGTTCATCGCCTCGATCGCGGCCTGGGGCGTGCCGCTGCGCGCCAGCACGCCGAACCAGGCGCTGGCCGCCAGGCCCTTGTAGCCCAGCTCGTCCATCGTCGGGATGTCTGGCAACTGGGGGAAGCGCTGGCTGTCCATGATCGCCAGCGGCACGATGCGGCCCGCCTTGGCCTGCTGCATGCACGAGGGCAGGGCATCGAACATGATGTCCACGTTGCCGCCCATCATGCTGGTGATGGCCGGCGCGCTGCCGGCGAAAGGGACGTGCGTGACCTTGAAGCCCATCTGGCTCGCGGCGTACTCGCCCGCCAGGTGCGTGATGTTGCCGCTGCTGGCCGAGCCCATCGTGAGTTTGCCCGGTTCCCTCTCTCCCATCCCGACGAGCGCGGGCACGGTGGCGGCGCCCAGGTCCTTGCGGGTGACGAGCAGCAGCGGCGCCTTGCCCATGCCGGCGACGGGCACGAAGTCCTTCTCGGGGTCGTAGGGGATCTTGTCGTAGATGGCCTGGTTGATGACCATCGGCGCGTTGGCGCCCACGTAGAAGGTGGCGCCGTCGGGCTCGGCGCGCAGCACCGTCTCGGCGGCGATCATGCCGGCCGCGCCGCCCTTGTTCTCGATCACGATCGGCGTGCCCAGGGCGGCGGCCGCGTCGTGGGCCACCAGGCGCGTGATCTGGTCGGCCGCGCCGCCGGCCGGGTAGGGCACGATGAAGCGGATGGTGGCGGGCCGGGCCTGTGCCAGCGCGCCGGCGCAGCAGGCGGCCAGCGCGAGGGCCAGGGCGCCGCGGAGGAAGGATTGGCGTTGCATGGTTGTCTCCTTGGAAAAGCGTTTCAGATCGCGCCTTGGGCGCGCAACTCGGCGATGCGTCCGGGCGCCAGGCCTAGCGCCTCGCCCAGCACTGCCTCGGTGTGCTCGCCCAGCAGCGGCGCCGAGCGGCCGTAGCGGATCGGCGTGCCGGACAGGCGGATGGGGCTGGCGACCGCCGGCGCCTCGACGCCGGCGCCGTGCGGCAGCGACAGGCGCATGCCGCGGTGCTGCACCTGCGGGTCCTCGAAGACCTGCTGCATGTTGTAGATGGGGCCGCAGGGCACGTTGGCCGCTTCCATCCGCTCCACCCATTCGCCCATGGTGCGGGCGAGCATGGCCTGCGCGATCTCCGGGATCAGCGTGTCGCGATGGCGGTTGCGCTGCCCGGGCGTGGCGTAGCGCTCGTCCTGCGCCAGGTCCTCGCGGCCGATGAGCTTGCAGAAGGCGCGGAACTGGCCGTCGTTGCCCACCGCCACGATCACGTCGCCTTCCTTGCAGCGGAACACCTGGTAGGGGACCATGTTCGAGTGGGCGTTGCCCATGCGGCGCGGCACCTTGCCGGAGAGGAAGTGGTTGATCGCCTGGTACGAGCCGATGCTCACCACGCAGTCCAGCAGCGACATGTCGATGTGCTGGCCCTGGCCGCTGACATGCCGGTGCTCCAGCGCCGCCAGGATGGCGGTGGTGGCATACATGCCGCACAGCAGGTCGCTGATGGCGATGCCCACCTTCATCGGCTCGTCGCCGGGCACGCCCTCGGGCTGGCCGGTGATGCTCATCAGCCCGCCCATGCCCTGGAACACGAAGTCGTAGCCGGGCAGGGCGGCGTAGGGCCCGCTCTGGCCGAAGCCGGTGATGGAGCAGTACACCAGCCGCGGGTTGAGCGCCTTCAGGCTCTCGTAGTCCAGGCCGTAGCGCGCCAGCGTGCCGACCTTGTAGTTCTCCACCACCACGTCGGCCTGCTTCGCCAGTTCGCGGATCAGCGCCTGCCCGTCGGGATGAGCGAGGTCGACGGTGATCGACTTCTTGCCGCGGTTGGCCGAGAGGAAGTAGGAGGAGTCGGCGGTCTCGCGGCCCTCGCCGTCCTTCAGAAAGGGCGGGCCCCAGGCCCGGGTGTCGTCGCCGGCGCCGGGGCGCTCGACCTTGATGACCTCGGCGCCCATGTCGGCCAGGTTCTGCGTGGCCCAGGGGCCGGCGAGGATGCGCGTGAGGTCCAGCACCTTCAGGTGCCCGAGCGCGGTGTTCATGCTCTTGCTGTCTCCGGTTCGTCGATGCGAAGCGCAGCATAGGAGGCAGGTCTTGCTTCAGTCCAATATTATTTTTACTGGATTCGATATTGTTTCAGTATCGATGGGAGGTTGAGCTAAGCTTCATTGGCTTCGTGAGCTGCGATCCGGCGGCATATCGATTCTGTCTTTCCGATAGCCCCTCACATCCAGGAGACGACGAGGATGAGCGACTTCCTTTCCTACCAGCAGCAGGACCACGTGGTCACGCTCACCATGAACCAGCCCGAGCGCCGCAATCCGCTGACCGGCAACAGCGCGGTGGACGAGTTCCTGGCCGCCATCGCGCGCATCCAGGCCGACGCCAGCGTGCGCGTGGTGATCCTGACCGGCGCCGACCCGGCCTTCTCCGCCGGCGGGGACATCCAGACCATGCGGCAGCAGGCGGCGCCCGAAGTGGCGCCGATGCGCATCCGTCAGGACTATCGGCAGGGCATCCAGCGCCTGCCGCTGGCGCTGTTCAACCTGGAGGTACCGGTGATCGCCGCGGTCAACGGCGCGGCCATCGGCGCGGGGCTGGACCTGGCCTGCATGTGCGACCTGCGCATCGCCTCCGAGCGGGCGAAGTTCGCCGAGAGCTTCGTCAAGCTGGGCATCATTCCCGGCGACGGCGGTGCCTGGCTGCTGCCGCGCGTCATCGGCATGGCGCGCGCGGCCGAGCTCTCCTTCACCGCCGAGATGATCGACGCCCGGCGCGCGCTGGAATGGGGCCTGGTCTCGCGCGTGGTGCCGCACGAATCGCTGATGGAAACCGCGCGCGAACTGGCCGCGCGCATCGTGGTGCACCCGCCGCAGGCCATGCGCATGACCAAGCGGCTCATGCGCGAGGCGATGCACACGCGGCTGGACACGCTGCTGGAGCTGTCGGCCGCCTACCAGGCGCTGGCGCACAAGACGCCCGAGCACGCCGAGGCGGTGTCGGCCTTCCTGGAAAAGCGCACGCCGCGCTTCGGCGACTGAGGCGCGGGGGATGGCTCCCGACCTCGATGCGGGCGAACTGCCGGCCGGCGGGCCGATGCTGGACCTGCGCCGCATCCGCCAGTTCGTGGTGCTGGCCGAGACGCTGAACTTCCGTCGCGCGGCCGAGCGCCTGCACATCGCGCAGCCGCCGCTGTCGGTGTCGATCCAGAAGCTGGAGGCCGACGTCGGCACCCGGCTGTTCGAGCGCGGCGGCGCGGGCGGGGTCTCGCTCACGCCCGCCGGCCAGGCGGCGCTGGTGGAGGCGCGCCGGCTGCTGTTCCACAACGCGCAGCTGCTGGCCGCCGCCGCGGCGGCCGCTGCAGGCACGGGCGGCGCGCTGCGCATCGGCTTCGTGGGCTCCACCACGCACGGCGTGCTGCAGAAGATCGTGCGCCTGTTCCGCGCCGAGTTCCCGGCCGTGGAACTGGTGCTCAAGGAAGCCACTTCGGTGCGCATCGTCGAGCGCGTGGACAGCGGCGAGTTCGACGTCGGCCTGGTGCGCACGCCGCTGATGGCGCCGGCGCAGGCCCGCCTCACGCCCCTGCTGGCGGAGAGCTTCGTGGCTGCGCTGCCGCTGGGCAACCCGCTGGCGCGCAAGCCCGAGTTGCGCCTGGACGAGCTGGCGGGCGAATCCTTCGTGTTCTATGCGCGCAGCGACGCCGCCGGGCTGCAGGCGATGGCGATGCTGGCCTGCCAGCGTGCGGGCTTCCTGCCCCGCGTCACGCAGGAGGCCACGCAGGTGCAGACGGTGCTGTCGCTGGTGGAAAGCGGCCTGGGCGTGGCGCTGGTGCCTTCGGTGATGCAGCACAACCCGAATCCGCGCGTCGTCTACCGGCCCATCATCGACATCTCGCCGACGGCCGAGATCGGCCTGGCCCTGGTCCTGTCCGACATGGCCAGCCCGGCGGCGCAGCGTTTCCGCGAGGTCGCGCTGCGCTGCTTCGCTGCGGGCTGAGTCCGACACAGGCGGCATGGCCACGCGTGCCACAATCGACCGCATGTTCTGGACCCTGCCCACCATCATGACCTGGACGCGCATCGTCGCGATCCCTCTGATCGTGGGTGTGTTCTACCTGCCGCTGGCCGAGCCGATGCGCAACCTGATCGCCACGGTGATGTTCATCGTCTTCGCCGCCACCGACTGGCTCGACGGCTTCCTGGCGCGCAAGCTCAACCAGACCTCGGCCTTCGGCGCCTTCCTCGATCCGGTGGCCGACAAGTTCCTGGTCTGCGCCTCGCTGCTGGTGCTGGTGCATCTCAACCGCGCCGACGTGTTCGTGGCGCTGATCATCATCGGCCGGGAGATCGCCATCTCCGCGCTGCGCGAGTGGATGGCGCAGATCGGCGCCGGCAAGAGCGTGGCGGTGCACATGATCGGCAAGGTCAAGACCACGGTGCAGATGGTCGCCATTCCCTTCCTGCTGTTCAACGGCATGCTGTTCGGCGTGATCGACACCGGCCTGTGGGGCCATTGGCTGATCTGGCTGTCGGCGGTGCTCACCGTCTGGTCGATGGCCTACTACCTGCGCAAGGCGATCCCCGAGATCCGGGCCCGGGCCCGATGAACGCGCCCGCGCGCGGCAGCGCCTGGGTGCGCGCCATGCCGGCGGTGTTCGTGCTGATCTGGAGCACCGGCTTCATCGTGGCGCGCTACGGCATGCCGCATGCGCCGCCGATGAAATTCCTGGCGGTGCGCTATGCCCTCTCGCTGCTGTGCTTCGTGGCCTGGGTGCTGGCCGCGCGCGCGGCCTGGCCGGTGGGGCGGGTGCAGTGGAAGCACCTGGCCGTCACGGGCGTGCTGATGCAGGCCGGCTATCTCGGCGGCGTGTGGGCCGCCGTGCGCGAGGGCATGGGCGCCGGGCTGGTGGCGCTGCTGGTGGGCATCCAGCCGGTGCTGACGGCAGTGTGGCTGTCGATGTTCGGCGGGCGCGTCAGCAAACGCCAGTGGCTGGGCCTGCTGCTGGGCTTCGCCGGGCTGCTGCTGGTGGTGGCGCGCAAGGTGGCGCAGGGCGGGGAAGTGAATGCGCTCACCATGGCGCTGGCGCTGCTGGCCCTGCTGTCGATCACCGCCGGTACGCTGTACCAGAAGCGCTTCGTCGCGCCCTGCGACGTGCGCAGCGCCAGCGTGGCGCAGTTCGCCGCCGCGCTGGTCGTGACGCTGCCCTTCGCGGCCCTGGAGTCCGCGCCGATCCACTGGAATGCGGAGTCGATCGGCGCCATGGCCTGGTCGGTGCTGGCGCTGTCGCTGGGCGGCAGTTCGCTGCTGTACATGCTGATCCAGCGCGGCAGCGCCACCGCCGTGACCAGCCTGCTGTACCTGGTGCCGCCGTGCACCGCGCTGATGGCCTGGCTGCTGTTCGGCGAGCCGATCACCGTGCTGGTCATGGCCGGGGTGGCGATGACGGCCGTCGGCGTGAGCCTGGTGGTGCGCGAGCCGCGCAGCGGCTGAGCCGGCGCGGTCAGCGCGCGGGTTTCCAGGGTTCGTCGCGGAAATACGCGGCCAGCGCGTCTATCAGCAGCCGCACGCGCCGCGGCGTCTTCGGGTGCCAGGGTGCGACCCAGTGGATGTCGGCGTCCGGCATGGCGTGCTGCGGCAACACGCGCACCAGCTCGCCCGAGGCCAGGTGCGGCGCCACGTCCCACAGGCTGCGCAGCATGATCCCGTGGCCGGCCAGGCACCAGTCGCGCGCCAGTTCACCGGAGTTGCTCGCCAGGGGCCCGCGCACGCGCAGCCGCGTCTCGGTGCCGTCGCGCGCATGGCGCAGCGACCACACGCCCTGCGCCGTCGTCGCCGCCGGCGGCTCGCCGTTCTCGTGCACCACCAGGCAGGCGTGCTGCGCCAGCTCGGCCGGCGCGCCCGGCGTGCCGTGCGCCGCCAGGTAGGCGGGCGCGGCGACCAGCACGCGCTGGTTGCGCGCCAGCCGCCGCGTGACCCACTGCGCGCCGCGTCCGCCCGGCGGCGACCACAGCCACACCGCCCCGTCGTAGCCCTCCGCGGCCAGATCGGGCAGGCGCTCGGTGAGCTGCAGCACCACCTGCAGCCCCGGATGCCGGCGCTGGAAGTCGGCCAGTGCCGGGCCGAGCCAGCGCCGCCCGAAGCCGAAGGTGGCGGCCAGGCGCAAGGTGCCGCTGGGGGCTTGCTGGCGCTCGCGCAGTTCCGCCTCCAGTGCGGCGAAGCCGTCCAGCAGCGTGCGCGCATGCGCGCAGACCGCCTCGCCCTCGGGCGTGAGCAGCAAGCGGCGCGTGGTGCGCTCGAACAGCCGCTGGCCCAGCCGCGCCTCCAGCGCCGCCAGCCGCTTGGTCACCACCGAGGGCACCACGCCCAGCGCCGCGGCCGCGCCGGCCAGGCTGCCGCGCTCGCGCACCTGCATCACGAGCTCAAGATCGGGCCGGTCCATTCATGCCAAATAGGAAATGGTTGATTGGCACATTGTTTCTTGATCGGTGCAGGAGCGCAACGCACAATGGCCGCGTGCTGCAAGACTTTTCCCCCTTCGACCTCGAGCGCGACGGCGTTCGGCTGCACGGGCGCATCGGCGGGCGCGGCGCGCCGCTGCTGCTGATGCACGGCCATCCGCAGACGCACGTGATCTGGCACCGCGTGGCGCCCCTGCTGGCCTCGCGCTTCACGCTGGTGATGTTCGACCTGCGCGGCTACGGCGACTCGGGCCGCCCGCCTTCCGATGCCGCGCACGCCGCCTACAGCAAGCGCGAGATGGCGCGCGACGCGCTGGCGGTGATGGCGCACCACGGCTTCGCGCGCTTCGGCGTGCTGGCGCACGATCGTGGTGCGCGCGTCGCGCACCGGCTGGCGCTGGACCATCCCGAGGCCGTGTCGCGCCTGCTGCTGCTGGACATCGCGCCCACGCTGGCGATGTACGAAGGCACCGGCGAGGCCTTCGCGCGCGCCTACTGGCACTGGTTCTTCCTGATCCAGCCGCCGCCGCTGCCCGAGGCGCTGATCGAATCCGACCCGGCGCGCTACGTGCGCAGCGTGATGGGTGCGCGCCACGCGGGGCTGGCGCCCTTCGCGCCGCAAGCGCTGGCCGAGTACGTGCGCTGCGCCGCCATCGAGGGCTCGGCGCATGCGGTCTGCGAGGACTACCGCGCCTCGGCCGGCATCGACCTGGACCACGACCGCGCCGACATCGCCGCCGGCCGGCAACTGGCGCAGCCGCTGCGCGTGCTGTGGGGCGCGCACGGCGCCGTGGGCCGCTGCTTCGACGTGCCGGCGCTGTGGCGCGAACGCGCGGCGCAGGCCGACGGCCGCGCGCTGCCCTGCGGCCACTACATTCCCGAAGAAGCGCCCGAGGCCCTGGCGGCCGAGGCGCTTTCGTTTTTCACCGACGATCCAAGGACCACACCATGAGCGGAACAAAGCGCATCGCCGTCATCGCCGGCGACGGCATCGGCAAGGAAACCATGCCCGAGGGCCTGCGCGTGCTCGACGCCGCGGCGCGCAAGTTCGGCATCGACCTGGCCTTCGACCACTTCGACTTCTCGAGCTGGGACTACTTCGAGAAACACGGCCAGATGCTGCCCGACGACTGGAAGGAGCGCATCGGCGGCCACGATGCGATCTACTTCGGCGCCGTCGGCTGGCCCGAGAAGATCGCGGACCACGTCTCGCTGTGGGGCTCGCTGCTGCTGTTCCGCCGCGAGTTCGACCAGTACATCAACCTGCGCCCCGCGCGCCTGATGCCGGGCATCGTGGCGCCCGTGGTGCGCCGCGACGGCAGCGCGCGCCAGCCCGGCGAGATCGACATGTACATCGTGCGCGAGAACACCGAGGGCGAGTACTCCAGCATCGGCGGGCGCATGTACGCCGGCACCGAACGCGAGATCGTGGTGCAGGAGACGGTGATGTCGCGCATCGGCGTTGATCGGGTGCTGAAGTTCGCCTTCGAGCTTGCCCAGTCGCGCCCGAAGAAGCACCTGACCAGTGCCACCAAGTCCAACGGCATCTCGATCACCATGCCCTACTGGGACGAGCGCGTGACGGAGATGGCGAAACGGTATCCGGATGTCGCCGTGGACAAGTTCCACATCGACATCCTCACCGCGCACTTCGTGCAGCGGCCCGACTTCTTCGACGTGGTGGTGGCCAGCAACCTGTTCGGCGACATCCTGTCCGACCTGGGCCCGGCGTGCACCGGCACCATCGGCATCGCGCCCAGCGCCAACCTCAACCCCGCGCGCACCACGCCCTCGCTGTTCGAGCCGGTGCACGGCTCGGCGCCGGACATCGCCGGCAAGGGCATCGCCAACCCGATCGGGCAGATCTGGTGCGGCGCGATGATGCTGGAGTTCCTCGGCCACAAGGCGGCGCACGACGCCATCCTGGCCGCGATCGAGAAGGTGCTGGCGCCGCAAAGCGGTGCGCCGCGCACGCCCGACATCGGCGGCGACGCCGGCACGGGCGACCTCGGCCGGGCGATCGCGCAGGTGCTTTGACAGAGGACTTCACGAAACATGCCTAAAATCGCGCCCTTCGTTGTGCTACGGGGCGGTCGCTCGTATTGACACCCCGTAGGCCAGTGGCTCTAATCCCTCTCCGGCAGTGCACTGCCGGCGCGTCGCAGTTGCCTTTCCACCTCTGTGCCGTCAGGTACCGCCACCGGCCGGCCATGCAGCCGACGCACCCGATCAACCTTATTCGTAACAAGGGGCCCTTGTGAACAAGACCGAACTGATTGAGCACATCGCTAAGAACGCCGACATCTCCAAAGCCGCCGCCACGCGCGCACTCGAATCCACCATCGGCGCGATCCGTACCACGCTCAAGAAGGGCAACTCCGTGTCGCTCGTCGGTTTCGGCACCTTCGCGGTGGGCAAGCGTGCTGCGCGCACCGGCCGCAACCCGCGCACCGGCGCAGCGATTAAAATCAAGGCCGCCAAGATCCCGAAGTTCCGTCCCGGCAAGGCGCTGAAAGACGCGCTGAACTGAGATCCGACTCGGAAAGTATTCCCGGTGGGGTGCTTAGCTCAGCTGGTAGAGCGGCGCCCTTACAAGGCGTAGGTCGGGGGTTCGAACCCCTCAGCACCCACCACACGATGCAAAGGCGAACACGAGGTTCGCCTTTTTTATTGCCGCCTCTGCATTCCTCACGGAGAGTGTCCAGACATGTTCGAGTCCATCCGCAAGCACAGCAAGCTCCTCATGTGGGTGTTGTTTCCGCTGATCATCCTGTCCTTCGGCCTGTTCGGCGCCGACCAGTACCAGAGGGGGGACGGGGGCGGCGACAAGGTCGCGCAGGTCGACGGCGATGCCATCACCCGGCCCGAGTGGGACGCGCGGCACCGCAACGACATCGACCGCCTGCGCCAGCAGATGCCCGACATGGACGTGGCGCAGTTCGACTCCGATGCCGCGCGCTACGCCACGCTCGAGCGCATGGTGCGCGAGCGCGTGCTGGCCACCGCCGCCAACAAGGCGCGCATGACCGTCTCCGAGGAGCGCCTGGCACGCCTGTTCGCGCAGGAGCAGGGGCTGGCCAGCTTCCGCAAGCCGGACGGCACGTTCGACCGCGAACTGTTCATCCGCGCCACCGGCCGCACGCCCGAGCAGTACGAAGCATCCGTGCGCGCCGATCTCGTCACGCAACAAGTGCTTCTTGGTGTGTCGGGCACCGCCTTCGCCACGCGTGCGCAGGCCGATGCCACGCTCAACGCCTTCTACGACCGCCGCGAGGTGCAGATCGTGCGCTTCGAGGCCAAGGACTTCGCCTCGAAGGTGACGGTGAGCGATGCCGACCTGGAGGCCTACTACCAGGCGCACGCCGCGCGCTTCCAGGCGCCGGAGCAGGCCACGATCGAGTATCTGGTGCTGGACCTCGAGGCCGCCAAGAAGAGCGTGACGGTCAACGAAGCCGACCTGAAGACCTACTACGAGCAGAACGCTTCGCGCTTCGGCACCAAGGAAGAGCGGCGCGCCAGCCACATCCTGATCACCGCACCGGCGAGTGCGAGCGCGCAGGAGCGCGAGAAGGCCAAGGCCCGGGCCGAGGAACTGCTCGCGCAGGCGCGCCAGGCGCCCGCCGCCTTCGCCGAGCTGGCACGCAAGAATTCGCAGGACCCCGGCTCCGCGGAGAAGGGCGGCGACCTGGGCCTGCTGTCGCGCGGCGAGACCGTCAAGCCGTTCGAGGACGCGATGTTCGCGCTCGGCAAGGGCGACATCAGCGACGTGGTCGAGTCCGAGTTCGGCTACCACATCATCCGCCTGGACGACGTCAAGCCGGCGGTGGTGGCGCCCTTCGACCAGGTGCGCGCGGACATCGAGAACGAATTGCGCGCGCAGCAGGCGACGCAGGAGTTCGCCAAGGCGGCCGAGACCTTCTCCGACCTGGTGTACCAGCAGCCCGACAGCCTGAAGCCGGCTGCCGACGCGCTCGCACTCGGCATCCAGACCGCCGCGAACGTCGGCCGCATGCCGGCGCCCGGCGCCAGCGGGCCGCTTGCGAACCGCAACTTTCTCTCGGCACTGTTCACGCCGGATGCGCTGGAGCGCAAGAACAACACCGAGGCCATCGAGATCGGCCCGAGCCAGCTGGCCGCCGGCCGTGTCACGCAGTACGCCCCGGCGCGCGCCCTGCCGTTCGACGAGGTCAAGGAGGCCGTGCGCACGCAAATGGTGGCCGAGCGCGCCGCTGCGCTGGCGAAGACCGAAGGCGAAGCCAAGCTCGCCGCCTGGCAGGCCGATGCCGCCGGCGCCTCGTTCGGCGTGCCGCTCACGCTGTCGCGCGTCGAACCGCAATCGCAGCCCGCTGCGCTGATCGAGGGCGCGCTGCGCGCCGACACGTCCACGCTGCCGGCCTGGCAGGGCGTGGACCTCGGTGCGCAGGGCTACGCCGTGGTTCGCGTCAACAAGGTCGTGCCGCGCACGCCGCCGCCGGCCGAAGCCGCGCAGGAGGAAACGGCGCAATTCGCGCAGGCCGTGGCGGCCGCCGAGGACGAGGCCTACTACAACCTGCTCAAGGAACGCTTCAAGGCCAGGATCCTGGTGCCGCGCCCGCCGGAACTTTCGGCCGTCCTGGGCAGGGGATGATCGTTTTCACAGTACAATGTGAAGTTCTGCGGTGGCTGTAGCTCAGTTGGTAGAGTCCCAGATTGTGATTCTGGTCGTCGTGGGTTCGAGTCCCATCAGCCACCCCAAGATACCCAGTAGAAACAAGGACCTTCGGGTCCTTGTTTCGTTTCAGGGGCGCGCCCGGGTGCTTCAGGCGGGCGCCAGGAACGCGCAGCCGAATCCCGGCAGGTGCAACCGGTCGCCCCGCAGTTCGGCCGCATGGCGCGGCGACTCCGCGATCCGCCAGCCTGGACCGACCTGCACGCCGTCAGGCTGCGGCCCCAGGTTGAACGCACAGAGCAGGCGCTGCGCGCCTGTGCCGCGCACGAACACCAGCACGGGCTCTTCGGCGTGGATCAGCGCGATCTCGCGCGTGCGCAACGACGGGCTGGCGCGCCGCCAGGCGATCAGCTCGCGGTAGGTGCGCAGCAGCGAATCCGCATCGCGCGATTGCCGGTCGACGGCCAGCGCGAGATGGTCGGCAGGGATCGGCAGCCAGGGCGTGCCGGTGGTGAAGCCCCCCTGCGGCGCATCGGCTTCCCAGGGCATCGGCGTGCGGCAGCCGTCGCGGCTTTCCACGCTGCCGTGGTTGGCGATGCCGTAGGGATCGCGCAACTGGTCGAAGCTGAGCTGCGCCTGGGTCAGGCCCAGTTCGTCGCCCTGGTAGATGCAGCAGCTGCCGGGCAGCGCGAGCAGCAGGGCCAGCAGCATCTCCTCGCGGCGCTTCTCGAGGACGGCCTCGTGCCGGCCGTGGCCGTACCAGCGTCCCTTCAGGCGCGGAAAGTCGTGGGTGCCCAAGGTCCAGCAGCAGAAGCCGTCGGCGAACTGCGCCAGCACCGTCCCGATCAACTGCGCCAGGTAGCCGGCGCTGTACGGCATGGGACTGATCAGCGCCGAGTTGTAGGCGGTGTGCAGGCGGTGCCGGCCGCTGACGAAGGCGGCGGCGGTTCCCAGCGGGTCCTCGGCGCCGGAGATCTCGCCGAGCGTCATGGTGCCGGGGTACTCGTCCATCAGCGCGCGTATCTCGGCGAGGAAGTCCAGCGTTTCCGGCCGGCTCACCGTGCCGGTGTGGATGTACTCGAAGTAGGGATCCTTCGGCGCGGCGCCGGCCGGCCGCGGTACGTCCGGGGGGCGGCGCGGGTTGTCGGCCAGCGTGCGATCGTGGGCCAGGAAATTCACCACGTCGAGCCGGAAGCCGTCCACGCCGCGATCGAGCCAGAAGCGACCGACCTGCATCAGCGCCTGGCGCACGCGGGGGTTGTACCAGTTGAGGTCCGGCTGCTGGACCAGGAAGTTGTGCAGGTAGTACTGCCTGCGCACGTCGTCGAAGGCCCATGCGCTGCCGCCGAAGGTGGCCAGCCAGTTGTTCGGCGGCCCGCCATCGGGCGCCGCGTCGGCCCAGACGTACCAGTCGGCCTTGTCGTTGTGGCGGTCACGCCGGCTCTCCTGGAACCAGGGATGCTGGTCGGACGTGTGGTTCCACACCTGGTCGATGATCACGCGCAGCCCCAGCGCATGCGCCTGCGCCAGCAGCGCATCGACATCGGCCAGGGTGCCGAACATCGGCTCGACGGCGCAGTAGTCCGACACGTCGTAGCCGAAGTCGCGCATCGGCGAACGCACGAAGGGGCAGATCCAGACGGCCTCGGCGCCCAGCTCGCGCACGTGCGCGAGACGCTGGCGCACGCCGGCCAGGTCGCCGATGCCGTCGCCCGTCGCGTCCTGAAAGCTGCGCGGATAGATCTGGTAGATCACCGCGTGCTGCCACCATGCATCGTGCGCCTCGCGTGCCGTCATCGTGCCTGTCCCCCGTCCAGGGCGATCTCCCGCATCTGCGCCGCCGAGCGCAGATCGGCGAAGAAGAACCCCCACGCCGGCAGCGTCAGCGTGAGGCCGTCGTAGCGGCCGGGCATGTCCAGCCCGCATGCCGGCCGGACGAAGTCGATGCCGGGCAGCTTCGAGCGGACCTCGTGCGCGGACAGATTGAACACGCACAGCAGCCGCTGCTCGGCGTACTCGCGCACGAGGCCGAGCAGTGGCGCGCGCAGGGGCAGCAGTTCGGCCGTGCCCGCCGTCAGCGCGGGCTGGTGGCGCCGCCAGCGAAGCAGGCGGCGCCAGTGGTTCAGGCTCGACGCCGGATCGCCGGTCTGCCGGTGCACGCTGCGCCGCAGGTGCGACTCGGGCACGGGCAGCCACGGCTCGACCGCGCTGAACCCGGCATGGGCAAGCCGGTCGTCCCACGGCATGGGCGTGCGGGCGCCGTCGCGCCCGGGTACCTTCGGGTAGAGCAGCTTGCCGAAGGGGTCCTTCATCGCCTTGCGCGGAATGTCCCGGGGGATGCGCGCTTCCGGCAGGCCCAGTTCGTCGCCCTGCCAGAGGCACAGCGCGCCGGGCAGACTGATCAGCAGTGCCGCCACCAGGCGGTGGTAGTCCTCGGCACGGCCGCGCCCGCCGCCCCAGCGCGAACGCAGGCGGCCGTAGTCGTGGTTGCCGGCCATCCAGCAGATGCCGCTTCGGCCATAGTGTTCGCAGACCCTGCGGATCAGCGCGCGCAGGCGCTGCGCCGTCAGCGCCTCGTCGAAGAGCAGGCCGCTGTGATAGGCCAGGTGCAGGCGCTCCGGCCCCTGCGTGTAGCTGGCGGCCAGGGCGACGGAGTCCTCGCACAGCGTCACCTCGCCGAGCAGCACGGCCCCCGGATACTGGTCGACCAGCCGGCGCAGCGGGGGAAGGTAGTCGAGCGTCTCGGGGCGATTGAAGCTGTTGACCAGCAGTTGCTCGGCCATCGGGTTGGACATCGCGATGCCGTCGGGCCGGCCGTCGCGGCGCCGGCGCCTGGGGTTGTCGCGCAGCTGCGGGTCCTTGGCGAAGAAGTTGGCGGCGTCCACGCGGAAGCCGTCGACGCCGCGGTCCAGCCAGAAGCGCATGTGCTGCAGGATCGCATCGCGCACGGGGGCATGGTTCCAGTTGAGATCGGGCTGGCTCGGCAGGAAGGAGAACCAGTAGTACTGCCGCCGTTCCTTCACGAAGCGCCAGCCGGACTTGCCGTTGAACGCCGATCGCCAGTTGTTCGGCGGCCCGCCGCCGGGGGCCGGGTCGGCCCAGATGTACCAGTGCGCGTACGGGCCGTCGCGGCCGCTGCGGCTGTCGGCGAACCAGGGATGACGGTCCGAGGTGTGGTTCCACACGCCGTCCATGAGAACCTTCAGGCCGCGCTGGTGCGCCAGCGCGAGCAGGCGATCGAACTGCCCGATGTCGCCGAAGGCATGGCCGATCTCGCGCAGCGACGTGACGTCGTAGCCGAGGTCATCCATCGGCGACGCATTGACCGGCGTCAGCCAGATGGCGTCGACTTCCAGCGAATGGATGTAGTCCAGCCGCTGGATGATGCCTTCGAGATCGCCGGTGCCGGTGCCCTGGGTGTCCTGGAAGCTCCAGGGCGAGATCTGGTAGATGATGGCGTTGCGCCACCATTCGCCCCTGCGCGATTGCCCGTTCCCGTCGCGCCAGTCCGCGCTGCGCCGGTGGATGACGGGCTCGCGCCACCATGGCCGCTCATCGTCCATGGCTCGTGTTCCGGCAATGAGGCAACGGCTTCAAGCGGGCCCATGGGCGACGCCGGCGCGTGTCTTGCAAACCTTTTCTCCGCTCTTGCTTCTGCTTCGAGAACAGCGTGGACAGGTCCGGCCGGCGCATCGCCGCCGACCGGGGCGTTGGCGGAAATTGTGTTGGCTTCGCACGATGCCCGACGTAGGAAAGCGCCGTTCACTGACGCAGGAAGGCCAGGCGGCGTCGGCACGGCGGGGCCGGCCCTGCGCGCGTTCAGGCCGTGCGCTCGTATAGCGTCACGACGCAGGCGCCGCCCAGCCCCAGGTTGTGCTGCAGCGCCAAGCGCGCGCCTTCCACCTGGCGCTGCTCGGCCTGCGCGCGCAACTGCAGCGTGAGCTCGTAGCACTGGGCCAGGCCGGTGGCGCCGAGCGGGTGCCCCTTGGACAGCAGGCCGCCCGAGGGGTTGGTGACGACCTGGCCGCCGTAGGTGTTCTGGCCGTCCAGGATGAAGCGCTCGGCCTCGCCCTCTTCGCACAGGCCCAGGGCCTCGTAGGTGATGAGCTCGTTCTGTGCGAAGCAGTCGTGCAGTTCGACAACGTCGACGTCGCGCGGGCCGACGCCGGCGTCGGCATAGACCTGGTCGGCCGCCTGCCGCGCCATGCCGTAGCCGACCACGTAGCGCATGTCGTCGCTGTCGAAGGTCGAGGGGCGGTCGGTGGTCATGGCCTGGGCGCGGATGCGCACCGCGGTCGAGAGCCCGCGGCGGCGCGCGAAGTCCTCCGAGCACAGCACGGCGGCGGCCGCGCCGCAGGTGGGCGGGCAGGCCATGAGCCGCGTCATGACGCCGGGCCAGATCGTGGGCGAGGCCATGACCTCGTCGGCGCTGATCTCGGTGCGGAACAGCGCCAGCGGATTGCGTGCCGCATGCCGGCTGGCCTTGGCGCGGACCTCGGCGAAGGTCGACAGCCGGGTGCCGTAGCGCTGCATGTGCGCCTGGCCGGCGCCGCCGAAGTAGCGCAGCGCCATCGGAATCTCCTCGTGGCCGACCAGCCGCGTGGTGGCGTCGTCGAAGGGCTGGAACGGCGTCGGCCGGTCCGGGAACACGGCGCCCAGGGCACCGGGCTTCATCTGCTCGAAGCCCAGCGCCAGGACGCAGTCGGCCGCGCCACTGGCGATGGCCTGGCGCGCCAGGAACAGCGCGGTCGAGCCTGTGGAGCAGTTGTTGTTGACGTTGACGATGGGCATGCCGGTCATGCCGACCTCGTACAGCGCGCGCTGGCCGGCCGTGGAGTCGCCGTAGACGAAGCCCACGTAGGCCTGCTGCACGTCCTCCAGCCCGATGCCGGCGTCGGACAGCGCGTCGCGCGTGGCCTGGGCCGCTGTCTGCGGATAGTCGGCGCCGGCGCCGGGTTTGGTGAAGCGCGTCATGCCGACGCCGGCGACGCAGGTGGATCGAGTGCTCATGGTGTGTCTCCTGTGGTGGTGGCGGACGAGGGCGCCGGCGTGCAGGCGCCCGGATGGCGTGAGATCCAGACCAGGTCTTCGGGGCGCGACAGCAGCGTGAGCGTGCGCCAGAACGCCTCGACGTCGGCCTGTGACGTGGCCATGTGGGCCTTGCGGATCACGGCGAACTGGCGCGCCTTGGATTCGGCCAGCAGCGCCGCGCCCTGCGCGGTCACGTAGTGGCGGCGCACGCGCCGGTCCTCCGGGCAGTAGCGCTGCTCGATCAGGCCCTTGGCCGCGATCTGCTGCATGGTGCGCGACAGCGCCTGGTTGGTGATGCGCAGCATGGTCGTGAGTTCGCCGACCGTGATGCCGGGGCAGAGCTCGGCGAAGTACAGCACGCGGTGGTGTGGCCGGCCCAGGCCGTATTCGGCCAGGATGCGGTCCGAGGCGTCGGCCATTTCCATGTGGGCGAAGAACACGAGTTCCAGCGTGCGGCCCAGGGCGGCGGGCGTGCCGCGCCAGTCGGCCTGCGCCTTGGCGGCGGTCCTGGTGCGCGGTGTGGGAGCGAGGGTGTCGGTGGTCATGGCGAAGCGTCCAGCAGCGGGCCCAGCCATGGCAGCGCGGCGACCACGGTGGCCGGCTCGGCTTCGAGCTCCGTGCCCACCAGGCTGTTCCAACGATTAAACCACCCGAAGGCCGAGACCACGGCGACCAGGGCCAGCAGTTCCTCTTCGTCGAAGCAGGCGCGCGCAGCGGCGAAGGCCGCGTCGCGCGCGCTGGCCGCGGTGCGCGGCTGCGCCGCCACGCCGGCCAGCGCCAGCGCGGCGCGCTCGCGCGGCGAGAACAGCGGGCTGTCGGCCGCGCGGTCGAGCGCCGCGAGCCGGGCCGGCGGCACGCCCAGGTGGATCGCGGCATGGGCCGCGTGCGCGGCGGAATAGCCGCAACCGGCGATGCGGCTGGCCTCGCAGGCGGCCAGGAAGCGCAGCGGCGCCTCCAGCGGGCCGGGGCCGCGCACGGTGGCCTGCACCAGGTCCAGCACGGCGGCGAGCAGCCCGCGCTGGCGGGCCATGGTCAGCAGCGCGCGAGGCCGGTAGCCGACGAAGTCCACCAGGGCCTGCAGGCGCTCGGGCGCGTCGCCGGCCTGCAGGGGGTCGAGCGGGGCGATGTGGGCGGCCATGTGCGTGCGGTCCCTCAGATCGAACGCCCGGCGTTCTTCCAGGCCTCTTCGCGCAGGCTGCGCTTGAGCACCTTGCCCACGGCGCTGCGCGGCAGCTCCGCACGCAGCTCGAAGGCCTTGGGTACCTTGACCGGGCCCAGGCGCTCGCGGCACAGCACGGCCAGGGACTCGGCATCCACGCTGCGGCCCGGCTTGGGCTCGACGAAGGCCTTGACCATCTCGCCCCACTTCTCGTCGGGCACGCCGATCACGGCGCAGTCCTGCACGTCCTCGTGGCTCCAGAGCACCTGCTCGATCTCCGAGGGATAGATGTTGAAGCCGCCCGAGATGATCATGTCGCGCTTGCGGTCGACGATGTAGTGGTAGCCGTCGGCGTCGCGGTAGCCGATGTCGCTGGTGCGGTGCCAGCCGTGGCGCGAAGCCTCGGCCGTGGCGTCGGGGTTCTTGTGGTAGCCGGCCATGACCAGCGGGCCGCGCACCACGATCTCGCCGCGCTCGCCGGGCGGCAGCAGCCGGCCCGCGTCGTCCATGACGGCCACCTCGGTCAGCAGCGTGGCGCGGCCGCAGCTGGCCAGCCGGTGCGGCGCCGCGGCCAGGGCTTCGGCATGCTCCTGCGGCGTCAGCGCGGTGCACAGCATGGGCGCCTCGGCCTGGCCGAAGGTCTGGGCCATGACGGGGCCAAACACCGCCATCGCCGTGCGCAGCTTGTCCACCGACATCGGGGCCGCGGCGTAGATCATGTAGTCGAGCGAGCTGTAGTCGTGCCGGCGCACGTCCGGATGCGCCAGCAGCATGTAGATGGCCGTGGGCGGCAGGAACACGTGGGTCACGCGGTGCTGCGCGATCGCCTCGGGCACGCGTTCGGCCGAGAAGCCCGGCAGGATCACGAAGGTGGCGCCGGCGGCCATCAGCATCAGGGCCACGCCGCCGGCGGCGTGCGTCATCGGTGCGACGACCAGGTTGACGGGCGGCCGCCGCACCGGGAAGGCCGTCAACAGGTTGGCGATCATGGCCTGCCAGGTGCGGTGGGTCCAGACGGCGCCCTTGGACAGGCCGGTCGTGCCGCCGGTGGGGAAGACCGCGGTCACGCTGTCGGGGTCGCGCGCGAGGTCCGGCGGGCAGGCGGCCGGCACGCGCTGCATGCGGGCGTCCAGGCCATCGGCATCGTCGCCGTCGATGCACACCGCATGGCGCAGGCCGGGCGCGTGCGGCAGGTAGGCGGCGACGCGCTCGCGCAGCGAGGAGTGGTAGAGCAGCACCTCCACGTCGAAGCTGCGCAGGATGTGGCTGTTCTCCTGCAGTCCGTTGTTGGCGTTCAGCGGAACCCAGGCGCAGCCGGCGCGCGCCACGCCCAGGATGCATTCGAAGGCGCGCGCGCGGTTGGGCGAGAACACCGAGACCTTGGTGCCCGGGCGGCAGCCCAGATCGATCAGCACGTTGGCGATGCGGTGCGTGGCGGCCTGCGACTCGCCATAGCGCGTGCGGCCCAGGTCGTCGATCAGGAAGGGGTGGTCCGGGTGCATGTCGGCACGACGGTCGAAGAAGTCGATCAGGCGCATGGTGGGTGGGGGTTGCGGTTCGTGTTCAGGCGTGGCCGGCCAGCCCGGCCAGCAGGTCTTCCAGTGCGTCGCCGAGGTCGGCGCGGCCGCCGGTCCAGGTGATGCGGCCGCTGTCGAGCAGCACGTAGTGCTCCGCCAGCAGCCGCGGCACGCGCAGGTTCTGCTCGACCAGCACGATGCCCATGCCGGCATCGCGGATCTCGGCGATGGCCGCGACGATCTGCTCGACGATGACGGGTGCCAGGCCTTCGGTGGGTTCGTCCAGCAGCAGGTAGCGCGGCTGGGTCAGCAGTGCGCGCGCGATGGCCAGCATCTGCTGCTCGCCGCCCGACAGCGAAGTGCCCTGGGCCAGCCGGCGCTCCTGCAGCCGCGGGAACAGGGCATAGACACGCGCCAGCGTCCAGGGGCCGGCGCCATGCGACAGCATGGCCAGGCGCAGGTTCTCCTCGGCGCTGAGGCCGGCGAAGATCTGCCGGTCCTCCGGCACCAGGCCCACGCCGCGGCGGCTGAGCTGCTCGGGCGCGAGCCGGCTGGCGTCGGCACCGTCGAGCCAGCGGCTGCCGCCGGCCAGGCGCAGCTGGCCCATCAGGGCCTTGAGCGTGGTGCTCTTGCCGGCGCCGTTGCGCCCGACCAGGGCCGTCACCTGGCCCGGCCGCACCGCCAGCGACACCTGGTGCAGTGCCTGGGCCTTGCCGTAGCAGGCGTCGGCCGCGCGCAGTTCAAGCATGGGCCGCCTCCTGCGCATGGGCGTCGCCGAGATAGGCGCGGCGCACGCGCGCGTCGGCGCGCACCGCCTCGGGCGTGCCGCGCGTGAGGATTTCGCCGGCCATCATCACGACGACCTCGTCGGAGACGCGCATCACCACGTCCATGTTGTGCTCCACGAGCAGCACGGTGCGGCCCTGGCGCACGCGCTCGATCAGCGCGGTCGTGGCCTGGAGCTCGGCCTGGCCCACGCCGGCCAGCGGCTCGTCGAGCAGCAGCACGGGCGGGTCTGCCATGAGCGCCAGGCCCAGTTCCACGGCGCGCTGACGGCCGTGGCTCAGCACGGCGGCGGGCTGCTCCAGCGCGTCCTCCAGGCCGACCAGCGCCGCCACCTCGCGGGCACGCGCCTCCAGGCCGGGCCAGGCGCGCACGCCGCGCCAGAACGGCTGCAGCCCGAAGGCCATGGGCTGGGCGCCCAGGCGCAGGTTCTCCAGCACGGTCATCTCCGGGAAGATGTTGATGATCTGGAAGCTGCGGCCCAGGCCCAGCCGGGCGCGCGCGTGGATGGGGGCGGACGTGATGTCGCGGCCCTGCAACTGCACGCGGCCGCTGGCCAGCGCGAGCCGGCCGCTCAAGGCGTTCAGCAGCGTGGTCTTGCCGGCGCCGTTGGGGCCGATCAGTGCCAGCGTGCGGCCGGGCGCGACCGCCAGGCTCACGTCGGACAGGGCCGTGAAGTCGCCGAAGCGCACGCGCACGCCGCTGCAGGCGATGGCCGGCGCCGTCATGCGCGCCTCCAGCGCCGCAGCACCAGGCCGCCCAGGCCGCGCGGCATGAAGATGGTGCCCAGGATGAACACCACGCCGAGCAGGCCGTACCAGTGGTCGGTGTACTCGGCCAGCAGTTCCTTGAGCAGCTCGAAGAAGGCCACGCCCAGGATGGGGCCGAGCAGCGTGCCGCTGCCGCCCAGCAGCGTCATGATCAGCACGTCGCCCGAGACCTTCCAGTGCAGCAGCTGTGGGCTGACGTACATCATGAGCGAGGCCAGCAGCGCGCCGGCCAGCCCGGACACCGCGCCCGACAGGCCCATGGCCGCCAGCCGCAGCCGCCCCACGTTCAGGCCCAGCTGTTCCAGCCGCACCGGGTTCTGGCGCAGGCCCTGCAAGGCCTGGCCCAGCGGCGAGCGGCGCAGCAGGTGCACGCCCAGCACGGTGGCCAGGAACAGCGCGAACACCACCCAGACGAAGGCGCTGTTGGCGAAGAAGTCGATGTCCATGAACTGCGGGCGCGGCACGCCCGGAATGCCGTCCACGCCGCCCGACAGCGCGCGCAGCCTCGTCAGCATGACGATGGACACGAGCTCGGCGAGCATCAGCGTGAGCAGCGAGAAGTAGAGCCCGGTCACGCGCCGGCCGATCCAGGCGACCAGCGTGCCGGCCAGCGCGCCGGCGACCATGGCGCAGGCCAGGCCCACGCTGAACGGCAGGTTGAAGCGCAGCATGGCCCAGGTGGCGCCGTAGGCGCCCAGGCCGAAGTAGGCCGCGTGGCCGAACGACAGGATACCGGCGGTGCCGAAGGCCAGGTCGTAGCCCAGGGCGAAGATGGCCCAGACCATGATCAGGCTCAGCATGAAGGACACGCCGTCGTCGCGCACGGTCAGGGCCACCAGCGCGAACAGCGCGGCCACGGCCAGGCTGGCGCGCAGGTCGGCGCTGGCCAGGGGCAGGCGCGTGGCAGAGGTTGCGGTCGCGGGCACCGGGCGGTGCGCGGCAGCTTGGCTGGCGATGGAGTTCATGCGAGGCGTTCCTTCTTGCTGAACAGGCCCTGCGGACGCAGCAGCAGCGTGGCGATCAGCACGCCGTAGGTCAGCATGTCGATCCATTCGGGCAGCCATTGCTGGCCGTAGGCGCGCGTCATGCCGATCAGCAGCGCACCCAGCACGGCGCCGCGGATGTTGCCCAGGCCGCCGAGGATGACCACGATGAAGCAGTCCAGGATGATGGTCGTGCCCATCTGCAGCTGGATCGGCAGCATGGGCCCGGCGATGGCGCCGGCCAGGCCGGCCAGCGCTGCACCGGCCGCGAACACGGCGGTGCGCACGGTGTTGACCTTCACGCCCAGCGCGGCCGCCATGGCCGGGTTGACGCTGCAGGCGCGCACGATCAGGCCGATGCGCGAGCGCTCGATGCCGACCAGCAGCAGCACCACCATGGCCAGGCCCAGCGCGATCACGAACAGCCGGTAGCGCGCGAAGGCCGTGCCGAACCACTCCACGCTGCCCGTCAGCGCGGCGGGCGGCGCGATGCTGCGGCCGCTCAGGCCCCAGAACACGTGCACGGCCTCCTCCAGCACGAGGATCAGGCCGAAGGTGATGAGCAGCTGGAACTCGTGCGGCATGGCGTAGATGGGCCGCAGCAGCCAGCGCTCGGCCAGTGCGCCGAGCAGGGCCAGGCCCAGCGGCGCGGCCAGCAGCGCGAGCCAGAAGTTGCCGCTGGCGGCGCTGATCTGGTAGGCCAGGTAGGCACCGAACATGTACATCGCGCCGTGCGCGAAGTTGATGATGCGCAGCATCCCGAAGATCAGCGTCAGCCCCGCGGCCAGCAGGAACAGCAGCATCGCGATGCTCAGGCCGATCAGGAAGGTCGACATGGACAGGCCTCGGCGTGGCAGCGGCGCCGGCTCAGCTGCAGGGCTTGAACAGCGACGCCGCGCCGAAGCGCTCGGTCACCTTCATCACGATGGGGCCGTCGCCGCCGGCGCGCTCGGCCACGCCGAACAGGCCCGGCTGCTCGGCCTGGTTGTCGCAGGCACGCATGCGCTTCTCGCCCTCGACCGAGTCCTTGCGCACGCTGGCGCGGAAGGCGTCGACCCACTTCTCCTTGTCCCACACGCCGGTGCTCTCGACCGTGTCCAGCCACCAGCTCATGCCGTCGTAGGCCTCGCCGGCGTACTGGCTCGGCAGCTCCTTGTACTTGGCCTTGTAGGCCTCGACGAAGCGCTTGTTGCGCGGCGTGTCCTGGGTGTGGTGGTAGCGCAGCGTGGAGTTCACGCCCACCGAGCCGGCCGGGCCCACGGCCAGGCCCAGGGTCTCGTCCATGAGCATGGTGCCCATCACGCGCATCTTCTGCGCCAGGCCGACGTCGGCGCCCTGCTTGAGGGAGGTGACGACGTCGCCGCCGACCACCAGCAGCATCAGGCTGTCGGCGCCCGAGCGCAGCGCCTTGTCGAGCAGCACGGCGTAGTCCTTGGTGCCGATGGCCGCGAGGTCCACGCCGACCACCTGGATGCCGCGGCTCTCGAAGTCGGCCTTGAGCGCAGCCCACATGTCGCGGCCGACCTGGTAGTCGGCGACGATGGCGTAGAGTTTCTTCGCGCCCTGGCGCTGGGCGAACTCGCCGATCATGCGGTTCTCCATCGCCACCGTGTTGGAGGTGCGGAAGGCGTAGCGCGACTTGTCGCTGCCGGTGATGCGGTCGTCGGCCGACAGCGTGATCAGCTGCGGGATCTTGCGCTGCTCGGTCAGCTTCATCATGGCCAGCGTGGAGCCCGAGCTGACCTCGCCGAACACGGTGTGGACCTCGCGCGAGAGCGCCCGCGTGGTCTTCTGCACCGCGACCTGGGTGGAGGTCTCGGTGTCGTCCCAGCTCACCTCGATGGGCTTGCCGAGCACGCGGCCATTGCGCTCCTCGATGGCGATGGTGACGCCGCGGCGCATGTTCTCGCCGATGATGCCGAAGGCGCCGCTGAGCGGCAGCACGCCGGCGATGCGGAATGCGTCCTGCGCCCAGGCGGGGACCGTGGGCGTCAGCATGCCGCCGACGAGCGTGAGGGCGAGCGCTGCGCCCCGAACCAGCTGTTGCATGGATGTCTCCTTTAAAAGGGTGGGTCGGGAGCAGCGCGCGAATCTACATCCGATTTGCGAATATCCCAACATCATTGTTGTATATCGCTTCCGGAAGCGAATGCATCAGGGTTTGCGCGGAGACGCGAAAGCGCCGCCGCCTCATCCGCATGGTTAGGACGGATTCATGTTCTGGGTGATGGGGCTTCGCCGGCAAAGGAGTGGCCCGTATGAGCGATATCCCAGAACTGTGGCCCGCATGGCGGAGCATCCTCGGGAAGCAATGAGTCGCAGCGACGACACCTGTTTCGTGCTGGCGGTGAGCGTCGGCCGGGTCGACCTCACCGATCAAGGCGTCGCTGCACACCCTGCCGTCATGAAGGCGCGGCATCTGGGTGACGACAGCCTGCGGCCTGACTCGATTGCACGAGAACGACGCAAGCGAGAGACGAAAAGAAAAAAGCGCCGAGCCCGTGAGAGCTAGACGCTTGATTCTGTTCGGTATTCTTGGTGGGCCCTGAGTGACTCGAACACTCGACCTACGGATTAAGAGTCCGCTGCTCTACCAACTGAGCTAAGAGCCCTTGGCCTGAAAGAGGCTTGGCACTTTCAGGCAAGACTCAAATTATAGCGCAGAATTCAACCCGCTCGCCAACACGCCGTGCATGGCGCGCTAGGATGCACGCTCCCCCAGCCCGGCCCCATGTCCTGGAGATACCGATGATCGACACCGCCACCGCCCCCTCTCATATCGTGATCACCGGCGCGGCAGGGGCGCTGGGCCGCGCCGTGGCACAGCACTTTCTCGACCAGGGTGCGCGGCTGGCCTTGATCGATCACCAGCAGGACCGGCTCACCGACGCCTTTCCCGGCCTCGACAACTCGCAGCATCTCCTGCTGGCCGGCGATGTCACCTCGCAGGCGCAGATGCAGTCCGTGGCCGGCCAGATCCTGCCGGTCTTCAAAGGCGTGGATGCCGTGGTCCACATTGCCGGCGGCTTCGAGATGGGCGAGCCCGTGCACGCGCTCAGCCGCGCGAGCTGGGACCGCATGCTGAACCTCAACGCCTGGTCCTTCGTGGCCGTCGCGCATGCCTTCCTGCCGGCGATGATCGAGCAGCAGGGCGGGAAGATCGTGGCGGTGACGGCCAAGTCGGCTTCGCGCGGCGTGGCGTCGATGGCGGCCTACTGCGCCTCCAAGAGCGCGCTGCAGCGCCTGGTCGAGGCGATGGCGGCCGAGGCGGCGCCGCACGGCGTCCAGGTCAACAGCATCGCGCCGAGCGTGCTCGACACGCCGGCCAACCGGCAGGCCATGCCCGATGCCAATCCGGCGCAGTGGGTGTCGACGGCGGTGGCCGCGCAGACCATCGGCTTTCTCGCCTCTCCCGGCGCGGCGGCGCTGCATGGACAGCACCTGGCGCTGGACTGACAAAAGAAAAGGCCCCGGCGGATGCCGAGGCCTTCTGGGAACGGTTGGTGGAGAGGAGGAGGATCGAACTCCCGACCTCCGCATTGCGAACGCGGCGCTCTCCCAGCTGAGCTACCCCCCCAACGCGGCTGCGATTTTACCGCGATCGCCGGGCGTCCGCACGCCCGGCCGCGTTCGTTACATCAGCAGGTGCTCGCCGGCGTTGTCGCCGCCGAGGATGACGTAGTTCACCTTGCGCACGTCCATCAGCCTCCGGCCGCCGGCGTAGCTGATCGAGCTCTGCACATCTTCCTGCATCTCGCGCAGCACGTCCGCCAGTGTGCCCTTCACGGGCTCGAGGATGCGCTTGCCTTCCACGTGCTTGTACTCGCCCTTGTTGAAGTCCGAGGCCGAGCCGTAGTACTCCTTGAAGCGTTTGCCGTCGATCTCCACGCTCTCGCCCGGGCTCTCCTCCAGGCCGGCGAGCAGCGAGCCGATCATGACCATGGTGGCGCCGAAGCGGATGCTCTTGGCGATGTCGCCATGCTCGCGGATGCCGCCGTCGGCGATGATCGGCTTGGTCGCCACGCGCGCGCACCACTTGAGTGCCGACAGCTGCCAGCCGCCGGTGCCGAAGCCGGTCTTGAGCTTGGTGATGCAGACCTTGCCCGGGCCGATGCCGACCTTGGTCGCGTCCGCGCCCCAGTTCTCCAGGTCGATCACCGCCTCGGGCGTGCCCACGTTGCCGGCGATCACGAAGGCCTCGGGCAGCTTGTCCTTGAGGTAGGCGATCATGTTCTTCACGCTGTCGGCGTGGCCGTGCGCGATGTCGATCGTCACGTAGTCGGGCACCAGGCCGCGCGCGGCCAGGCGGTCGACGGTCTCGTAGTCGGGCTTCTTCACGCCCAGCGAGATCGAGGCGAACACGCCCTGCGCGCGCATGCGCTCGACGAAGGCCACGTTGTCCAGGTCGAAGCGGTGCATCACGTAGAAGTAGCCGTTCTGCGCCAGCCACAGGCAGATCGACTCGTCCACCACGGTCTTCATGTTGGCCGGCACGACCGGGATGCGGAAGCTGCGGCCGCCGAGCTCCACGCTGGCGTCGCACTCGGAGCGGCTGTCCACGCGGCACTTGCGCGGCAGCAGCAGGACGTTGTCGTAGTCGAAGATTTCCATGGTGAACCAAGCTCCTGAAAGGGTGTCGTTGAACGAACGAGTGAGCGCTTGGTCTGGCCGGCTTGCTGCGCCGTGCAGGCGCAAAAAAACCGGGCGCAAGAATCTTGGGCCCGGTGACCGATTCTAGCCGAGCCGGCATTTCCCCGGATGACCGCTTTCCGTATAGGCCTTATCCGATTTCCCGCGATTTCCCGCCCGGCGCCACCTGCAGCGGCCGGGCGGCTTCCTACAATGCCGGGATGTCCTTTCCTGGCCCGCATGCCGAACAGCCGACGGCAGATTCCTCGCCGCTGCTGACCCACCTCAACCCCGAACAGCGCGCCGCCGTCACGCTGCCCGAAGGCAACGCGCTCATCCTCGCGGGCGCGGGCTCCGGCAAGACGCGGGTGCTGACCACGCGCATCGCCTGGCTGCTGCAGACCAGCCGGGTCTCGCCGGGCGGGGTGCTCGCCGTCACCTTCACCAACAAGGCGGCCAAGGAGATGATGACCCGGCTGTCGGCCATGCTGCCGGTCAACGTGCGCGGCATGTGGATCGGCACCTTCCACGGCCTGTGCAACCGCTTCCTGCGCGCGCACTGGAAGCTGGCCAACCTGCCGCAGAGCTTCCAGATCCTGGACACGCAGGACCAGCTGTCGGCCATCAAGCGGCTGATGAAGCAGCACAACGTGGACGACGAGCGCTTTCCGGCCAAGCAGACGCAGTGGTTCATCGCCGGCGCCAAGGAAGACGGCCTGCGCCCGAAGGACGTCGAGGTGCGCGGCGAGGACGAGCGCAAGAAGGTCGAGCTCTACCAGCTGTACGAGGAGCAGTGCCAGCGCGAGGGCGTGGTCGACTTCGGCGAGCTGATGCTGCGCAGCTACGAGCTGCTGCGCGACAACGACGCGGTGCGCGAGCACTACCAGCGGCGCTTCCGCCACATCCTGATCGACGAGTTCCAGGATACCAACCGCCTGCAGTACGCCTGGATCAAGATGCTCGCCGGCACGACCACGGACGGCCGCTTCGTGCCCGGCGCGCACAACAGCGTGCTCGCCGTGGGCGACGACGACCAGAGCATCTACGCCTTCCGCGGCGCGCGCGTGGGCAACATGAGCGACTTCGTGCGCGAGTTCGAGGTGGCGCACCAGATCAAGCTGGAGCAGAACTACCGCAGCTTCAGCAACATCCTGGATTCGGCCAACGAGCTCATCAGCCACAACCGCAAGCGCCTGGGCAAGAACCTGCGCACCGACCAGGGCCCGGGCGAGCCGGTGCGCGTGTACGAGTCCACCAGCGACTTCGCCGAGGCGCAGTGGATGGTCGAGGAGATGCGCCAGCTGGTGCGCGACGGCATCGACCGCAAGGAGATCGCGGTGCTCTACCGCAGCAACGCGCAAAGCCGCGTGATCGAGACGGCGCTGTTCAATGCGGCGGTGCCGTACCGCGTGTACGGCGGCCTGCGCTTCTTCGAGCGCGCCGAGATCAAGCATGCGCTGGCCTACCTGCGCCTGCTGGAGAACAAGGACGACGACACCAGCTTCCTGCGGGTGGTGAACTTCCCGCCGCGCGGCATCGGCGCGCGCAGCATCGAGCAGCTGCAGGATGCGGCGCGCGGCGCCGGCTGCTCGCTGCACGATGCGGCGAGCCTGCTGGCCGGCAAGGCCGGCGCCAACCTGTCGGCCTTCGTGGCCAAGGTCGACGTGCTGCGCGAGCAGACGCAGGGCCTGTCGCTCAAGGAGATCATCGAGCTGGTGCTCGACCACAGCGGGCTGGTCGAGCACTACAAGGCCGACCGCGAGGGCGCGGACCGGCTGGAGAACCTGGACGAACTGGTCAACGCGGCCGAGAGCTTTGTCACGCAGGAGGGCTTCGGCCGAGACGCCGTGGCGCTGCCGGTGGACGAACTGCGCCAGAGCCTGGCCAGCCAGGGCATCGACACGGCGCGGCCGCTCACCGACGAGCCGCTGGCGCCCGACGCCGACACCGGCGAGACGCTGAGCCCCCTGGCGGCCTTCCTCACGCACGCGGCGCTCGAATCGGGCGACAACCAGGCGCAGGCCGGGCAGGACGCGGTGCAGCTCATGACGGTGCACGCGGCCAAGGGCCTGGAGTTCGACTGCGTCTTCATCACCGGGCTGGAGGAGGGGCTCTTCCCGCACGAGAACGCGATGAGCGACTACGAAAGCCTCGAGGAAGAGCGCCGCCTGATGTACGTCGCCATCACGCGGGCGCGCCAGCGCCTGTACCTGAGCCATTCGCAGACGCGCCTGCTGCACGGCCAGACGCGCTACAACCTCAAGAGCCGCTTCTTCGAGGAACTGCCAGAGTCTGCGCTCAAGTGGCTCACGCCCAAGCAGTCCGGCTTCGGCCAGTTCGTGGGCGGCGGCCGCGGCATGCGTTCCGGCGGCGATGCGCCGGCGCCCGCGTGGGCCGGCGCGCCGGTGGCGCAGAAGTCGGCGCCTTCGCACGGCTTGCGCTCGGGCATGCAGGTCTTCCACACCAAGTTCGGCGAGGGCACGGTGCTGGCGCTGGAAGGCAGCGGCGACGATGCCAGGGCGCAGGTCAACTTCCCGCGCCACGGGGTCAAGTGGCTCGCGTTGTCGGTGGCGAAGCTGACCCCGGTAAACTGAAAAGGGCCCCCACGCTCCGCCGCTGCGCGGGTCGCTGCCCCCCGAGGGGGCTTTCTTGCCTTGGGGCGGCCCGGCGGCAAAAAGGCCGGCTCAGTCCGCCTCGAAGCTGTCGCGGAAGCTGAACCAGGTCGAGGCGAAGAACATCGCCGACAGCACGAAGGAGCCGCCCACCATGGCGGCCACGCCCAGCGCGCCGGCGCCGGTGACGGCCATCAGCAGCGTGGCGGCCAGGCTCAGCCCGATGCTGGCGACCAGCAGCACGCCCACCCACATGAAGACGAACAGCGCCATCGCGCCGATGTTGCGCAGGCAGGTGACGAGGCTGAAGAACAGGCTCTTGACCGGCGGCACGCCGTGCCAGTGCACCAGCGCCGGCGCGTGCCAGAAGGCCAGCGCCACCGGCACGTACAGCGCCATGCGCAGCAGCAGCGCCATCTGGAAGCCGGCGCTCTGGATCACCTCCGGCTTCGGCGTGCCGTCCTCGGTGAAGGCCTGCGCGAAAGGGTCGCCCGTGATCAGCGTGGCCAGCGCGCCGACCGCCAGCACCCCGGCCGCGTACAGCACGCCCAGCAGGGCCAGCGCGCGGGCGCGGTCGCGCACCGCCTGCAGCGCGGCGAGGAACACCGTGGCCGTCGGCGCCTTGACCGGGCCGATGCTGTGGCGCGCCGTCTGCTCGGTGGCGGCCATCAGGGCCAGCGTCATGGCCGGGCCGAGCATGACGGCGAGCACACCGCCGACCAGCGGGAAGCGCGACAGCAGGGCCACCGCCGTCATGAAGAGCATGAACAGCGAGAAGAAGACCATCGGCTGGCGGCCGAAGGCCCGCAGCCCTTCGCGCACCCACTGGGTGCCGGCGCGCGGCGTGACGATCTGGAATCTCATGCGCAGGCGGGCTCCGGCGTCAGGGCGGCGGCGGTGTGTGGCGTCCGGGCGCGCTCGCGCAGCACGCGCTCGAAGTGCGTCGGGTCGTGCGGCGTGAGCATGGCGGCTTCGCGCGGCAGATGGAAGTCCCACAGGCGGGAGATCCAGAAGCGCAGCGCGGCGGCGCGCAGCATGGCCGGCAGCAGGCTGCGCTCGGCCGCCGTCAGCGCCCGGATGGCACCGTAGCTGGCCAGCACCGCCGCGCTGCGTTCGGCGTCGGGCCGGCCGGTGGACAGGTCGATGGCCCAGTCGTTCAGGCACACCGCCAGATCGAACAGCCAGGTGTCGGTGCCGGCGAAATAGAAGTCGAACACACCGGTGAGTCGCGGTGGGTCTTGCCCGTCGGCGAACATCACGTTGTCACGGAACAGGTCGGCATGGATCGGCCCGCGCGGCAGCGCGGCGCAGGCCGACGATGCGGCCACGTGGTTCTGGTAGGCCAGTTCGCTGCGCAGCAGCGCGGCCTGCGCTTCGTTCAGGTAGGGCAGCACCACCGGCGCGGTCTCGTTCCACCAGGCCAGGCCGCGAAGGTTGGGCTGGATGCGCGGAAAGTCGCGTGCCGCCAGGTGCATGCGCGCCAGCGTCGCGCCCACTTCGGCGCAGTGCGCGGGCGTCGGGGCCAGCTCGCTGTGGCCCGACAGGCGGCGGACGATCGCGGCCGGCTTGCCGGCGACCGTGTGCAGCAGCTCGCAGGGCGCATCGGCCGGGATGTCCAGCGGATGCCCGGCCGGCGGCGCCACGGCCGGGTCGCCGAAGGGTTCGGGCACCGGCAGGCCGCGCTCGGCCAGGTGCTTCATGAGGCACAGGTAGTAGGGGAGCTGGTGGAATCCCAGGCGCTCGAACACCGTGAGCACGAATTCGCCCGCCTCGGTGGTGGCGAAGTAGTTGGTGTTCTCGATGCCCCCCTCGATGCCGCGCAGCGCCTGGAGTTCGCCCAGGTTCAGTCGCTGCGTGAGCGCGCCGGCTTCCTCCAGCCCGATTTCGGTGAAGACCGCCACGACCGGCTAGAACTTCAGGACGTTCCAGACGCGCGGGCCGTTGCCGCTGCTGCTCGTCTCCGCAGCGCCCTGGCGCGAGCGCCCGCCGGCGTCCGGCAGCACCTCGTAGGCCGGCATGTCGGACGCCTTGGGCGTGACGGTGATGCTCTGCATGCGCCCGCCGTAGCGCAGCTCGTCGACCCTCGCGCCGCGGTCTTCCACCGTGAGGTGCTCGATGCGCTGGTTGCGCCGGCCGTCCGTCTGCTCCTGATTCTGTAGCTCCTGCGCATCCGCTGGCGCGGCCTGCGAGGCATCTTGGGCATGGACCAGGGCCAGCGGCATGGCGCAGCCCAGCGCCAGGAGCGCCGTGCGCAGGGACGAAAGGATAGAGGGACGCATACGTGGATTGTAGGTGCCGCGCGCGCATCCGGTTGTAAGCGGGTGCCGGGTGGGCGCGTGTGACCGGGGCGCCTGCGCAACACGGCAAAATGCCTCGATGACCGACAAGAAAACGCTGCTGCTCGTCGACGGATCGAGCTACCTCTACCGCGCCTTCCATGCCATGCCGGACCTGCGCGCGGTGCCCGGCGACATGAAGAGCCCGGCCACCGGCGCGATCCGCGGCATGATCAACATGATGCAGGCCCTGCGCCGCGAGGTGCGCGCCGACTACGCCGCCTGTGTCTTCGACGCGCCGGGCAAGACCTTCCGCGACGACTGGTATCCCGAGTACAAGGCCCAGCGCGCGCCGATGCCCGACGACCTGCGTGCGCAGATCGAGCCGATCCACGAGGTGGTGAAGCTGCTGGGCTGGACCGTGCTGTGCGTGCCCGGCATCGAGGCCGACGACGTCATCGGCACCCTGGCGCGCACCGCGGCGGGGCAGGACATCCAGGTGATCGTCTCCAGCGGCGACAAGGACCTGAGCCAGCTCGTGAACACCCACGTCACCATCATCGACACCATGAGCGGCAAGAAGCGCGACGTGGCCGGCGTGGAGGCCGAGTTCGGCGTGCCGCCGGGCCTGATGGTCGACTTCCAGACGCTGGTGGGCGACGCGGTGGACAACGTGCCCGGCGTCGACAAGGTCGGCCCGAAGACCGCGGCCAAGTGGCTGCAGCAGTACGGCTCGCTCGACGCGCTCATCGCCAGCGCCGGCGAGGTCAAGGGCCAGGCCGGCGAGAACCTGCGCCGCGCGCTGGACTGGCTGCCGCAGGGCCGCCGCCTGCTGACCGTGCACACCGACTGCGACCTGAATGGCCATGTGCCCGGCCTGCCCGCGCTCGACGCGATCGCCATCGGCGAACAGCAGACCGAGGCGCTGAAGGCCTTCTACGAGAAGTACGGCTTCAAGAGCCTGGTCAAGACCCTGCAGGCACACGAGGCGCCGCCGGAGCTGGCCGGGCAGGGCGCGGAAGGCGCCGAGGGCGGCACGGGCCTGCTGGCGGGCGAGGCCGGGCAGGGCGCGGCCAAGGTCAGCAACCTGGTCTACGACACGATCCTGGAGTGGGCGCAGTTCGACGCCTGGCTCGCCAAGGTCCAGGCCGCCGACCTGGTCGCGCTGGACACCGAGACCACTTCGCTGGACGAGATGCGCGCCGAGATCGTCGGCGTGAGCTTTTCCGTCACGCCCGGCGAGGCGGCCTACATCCCGCTCACGCACGACTACCCCGACGCGCCCGCCCAGCTGCCGCGCGACGAGGTGCTCGCCCGCCTGAAGCCCTGGCTGGAAGACGGCGCGCACAAGAAGCTCGGCCAGCACGTCAAGTACGACCGCCACGTGTTCGCCAACCACGGCATCGAGGTGCAGGGCTACGTGCACGACACCATGCTGCAGAGCTACGTGCTGGAAGTGCACAAGCCGCATGGTTTGGCCAGCCTGGCCGAGCGTCACCTGGGGCGCACCGGCATCGACTACGAGGACCTGTGCGGCAAGGGCGTGCACCAGATCCCCTTCAGCCAGGTCTCGATCGACAAGGCCGCCGAGTATTCGTGCGAGGACTCCGACCAGACGCTGGACGTGCACCGCACCCTGTGGCCCCGGCTCGAGGCCGATGCCAGGCTGCGCTTCATCTACGAGCTGGAGATCGCCAGCAGCGAGGCGCTGTACCGCGTCGAGCGCAACGGCGTGCTGATCGACGCACCTACGCTGGCGGCGCAGAGCCACGAGCTGGGCAAGCGCATCATGGCGCTGGAGCAGGAGGCCTACGGCATCGCCGGCCAGCCCTTCAACCTGGGCAGCCCCAAGCAGATCGGCGACATCTTCTTCAACAAGCTGGGCCTGCCCGTGGTCAAGAAGACACCCAGCGGCGCGCCGAGCACCGACGAGGAGGTGCTGGAGAAACTGGCCGAGGACTACCCGCTGCCGGCCAAGATCCTGGAGCACCGCGGCCTGTCCAAGCTCAAGGGCACCTACACCGACAAGCTGGCGCAGATGGCGCTGCCGCGCACCGGCCGCGTGCACACCCACTACGCGCAGGCGGTGGCGGTGACCGGGCGGCTGTCGAGCAACGACCCGAACCTGCAGAACATCCCGATCCGCACGCCTGAGGGCCGGCGTGTGCGCGAGGCCTTCGTCGCTGCGCCGGGCCACGCGATCGCCAGCGCCGACTACTCGCAGATCGAGCTGCGCATCATGGCCCACATCAGCGGGGACGAGGCGCTGCTGGCCGCCTTCCACAACGGCATGGACGTGCACCGCGCCACCGCGGCCGAGGTCTTCGGCGTGCCGCCCGAGCAGGTCAGCAGCGAGCAGCGGCGCTATGCCAAGGTGATCAACTTCGGCCTCATCTACGGCATGAGCAGCTACGGCCTGGCGCGCAACCTGGGCATCGACAACACGGCGGCCAAGAGCTACATCGACCGTTACTTCGCGCGCTTCTCGGGCGTCAAGCACTACATGGACGAGACCCGCGCCAGCGCGAAGGAAAAGGGCTACGTCGAGACCGTGTTCGGCCGGCGCCTGTACCTGCCCGAGATCAACTCGCCCAACGGCCCGCGCCGCGGCGGCGCCGAGCGCGCGGCCATCAACGCGCCCATGCAGGGCACCGCGGCCGATCTGATCAAGCTGAGCATGGTCAAGGTGCAGGACGTGCTCGACGCCGAGCGCCGCGGCACGAAGATGATCATGCAGGTGCACGACGAACTGGTGTTCGAGGTGCCCGAGGCCGAGGTCGACTGGGTCCGCACCGAGATCCCGCGCCTGATGGCCGGCGTGGCCGAGCTCAAGGTGCCGCTGGTGGCCGAGGTCGGCACGGGCCCGAACTGGGACAAGGCGCATTGAGTTGCAGGGATTCATTCACCCACAGGAGAGAAAAAGTATGACAAGACACCCCTTCCGACGCCTCGCCTTGGCCGCCGCCATGGCCTTCGCCTGCGCCGCCGCGCTGGCCGCGCCCGATGCGCGCATCGCCGAACTCGCCGCCAAGGAGAAGCAGCCGCTGCTCGATTCGCTGTCGCAGCTGGTGGGCATCGAGTCCGGCAGCCGCGACCTCGAAGGGCTGGACAAGATCGCCAGCCTGATCGCCGACAAGCTGCGCGCGCTGGGCGGCGAGGTCGAGCTGATCGAGCCGGGCAGCGCCGCCTCGCCCGAGGTCTACCGCATGGAGGACACGCCCGAGAAGCTGGGCAAGATGGTGCGGGCCACCTTCAAGGGCACCGGCAGCAAGAAGATCATGCTCATCGCCCACATGGACACCGTGTACCAGGTCGGCATGCTGGCCAAGCAGCCCTTCCGCATCGAGGGCGACAAGGCCTACGGCCTGGGCATCGCGGACGACAAGCAGGGCATCGCGGTGATCCTGCACACGCTGGCGATGCTCAAGGCGCTGGACTTCAAGGAGTACGGGCAGATCACCGTGCTCATCAACGGCGACGAGGAGATCAGCTCGCCCGGCTCGCGCGCGCTGCTCACCCGGCTCGGCGGCGAGCACGACGCGGTGCTCTCGCACGAGGGCGCCTCGGCGATGGAGGACAAGCTCTCGCTGGCCACGGCGGGCATCGCCTCGGTCACGCTCAAGGTGCAGGGCCGCGCCTCGCACGCCGGCTCGGCGCCGGAGAAGGGCGTCAACGCCTTCTACGAGATGGCGCACCAGGTGCTGCAGATGCGCGACCTGTCCGACCCGGCCACCGGGCTGAAGATGAACTGGACCGTGGCCCAGACGGGCACCAACCGCAACGTGATCCCGGCCAGCGCCACGGCCGGCGCCGACGTGCGCGTGACCAAGGTGGCGGACTACGACCGCATCGAGAAGCAGATCCGCGAGCGCGTGGGCAAGCAGCTCGTTCCCGAGGCCAAGGTCGACCTGCGCTTCGAGCGCCGCCGTCCGCCGCTGGAGTCGCGCCCCGCCTCGCTGGCGCTGGCGCGGCATGCGCAGGGCATCTACGCCAACGAGCTGGGCCGCACGCTGGGCGCGGACGACAAGGTGGCCGGCGGCGGCACCGACGCCGCCTTCGCCGGCCTGGCCACGCAGGCGCCGGTGGTCGAGCGCTTCGGCCTGCAGGGCTTCGGCGCGCACTCGGCGGATGCGGAGTACGTGCTGCTCGATTCGATCGAGCCGCGGCTGTACCTGGTCACGCGCATGATCATGGACATCTCGCGCGGCAAGCTGCCGGCGCAGTAGGCAGGCCATGAATAGACCCGCGGCGGCGAGGGATGGTGGCGCGCGGCCGGGCCGATCTGCGTAGACTGTCGCCTTCCTTCTTCTTCCACCCGATGCCCGTCTTCCATGGCGCGTGCCGACAGGCCGTGGCGGGCGAGCCCTTCAGGAGACCGTCCCATGCTGCGTGAAGACCTCCGCTCCGATTTCGATTCCCTGCGGCCCGGCGCCTCGACCGAGGCGGGCGCCACGCGGCGCACCGCGCTCAAGGCCGCGCTGGGCGCCGGCTACGCCGCGGCGGTGCTGCCGGTGGTGGCGCAGACCGTGGTCCGCACGCCGGCCGACGGCCTGAAAGCCGGGCCGATCACCTACAGCGTCGGCGGTTTCAGCGTGCCGGCCTACGCGGCCGCGCCCGAAGGCAAGACCGGCCTGCCGGTGGTGCTGGTGGTGCAGGAGATCTTCGGCGTGCACGAGTACATCGCCGACACCTGCCGCCGCTTCGCCAGGCTGGGCTACCTGGCGATCGCGCCGGAGCTGTACGCGCGCCAGGGCGATCCGAAGAGCTACACCGAGATCCCGAAGCTGCAGGCCGAGCTGGTGTCCAAGGTGCCCGACGCGCAGGTGATGGGCGACCTCGACGGCGCCCTGACCTGGGCCGCGGCCAACGGCGGCGACGCGTCGCGCGCCGGCATCACGGGCTTCTGCTGGGGCGGGCGCATCACCTGGCTCTACGCGGCCACGGGCAAGGTCAAGGCCGGCGTCGCCTGGTACGGCCGGCTGGTCGGGCAGGCCAGCGAGAACACGCCGCAGCACCCGGTGGACGTGGCCGCGCGCCTGCAGGCGCCGGTGCTGGGGCTGTACGGCGGCAAGGATCAGGGCATCCCTCTTGACACTATTGATAAGATGAAATCATCTTTGGCAGCCGGCACGCCGGCCGCCAAGGCCTCGGAGTTCATCGTGTACCCGGAAGCGGGCCATGCGTTCCATGCCGACTACCGGCCGAGCTACCTTCAGAGCGCGGCCGATGATGGGTGGGAGCGCGCACTGGCCTGGTTCAAGGCCAATGGTGTCGTGTAGGGCGTCTTTCCCGTCGCCGCTTGCGCACCGAAAGCCGTCCGATGGACGGCTTTTTCTTTGTTCGACGTTGCGCAGGAACCCATCGCACCATGAATCTGATCGCCATCCTCGCCGCGACCCTGATCGCCGGCATCGGCAGTGTCTGGATCGCCGCCGCCTTGCTGCGCCTGGGCGTGCGCGGCGGCGACGCCGACCCGCACGGGCCGCAGTACCTGCTGAGCCTGGCGGCCGGCGCCCTGCTGGCCACCGCCTTCATGCACCTGCTGCCGGAGGCCTTCGAGTCGCGGATCGCGCCGTCCGCGCTGTTCGCCGTGCTGCTGGTGGGCCTGGTGCTGTTCTTCCTGCTGGACAAGGCCGAGTTGTGGCATCACGGGCACGAGCACCATCATGGCAACCACGGACACGACCACGCGGAACACAGTCACACCCACGCGCACCCGCCGCGCGCCGGCGGCTGGACGGTGCTCACCGGCGACAGCGTGCACTGCTTCGGCGACGGCATCCTGATCGCCTCGGCCTTCATCGCCGACCTGCGCCTGGGCGTGGTTGCGGCGCTGGCGGTGCTGGCGCACGAGGTGCCGCACCACATCGGCGACCTGGTGGTGCTGCGCCAGACCTCGCCGAACTCGCGCGCGGCGCTGGTCAAGGTCTCGCTGGCCGGCACGGTGACCGCGCTCGGCGGTCTGGTGGGCTGGTGGCTGGTGGAGCGGCTGCATGGGCTGCTGCCGTACTTCCTGGTGCTGGCCAGCAGCAGCTTCGTCTACGTGGCGCTGGCCGACCTGATCCCGCAGCTGCAGAAGCGCCTGAGCGCGCGGCAGACCGCGCAGCAGGTGCTGTGGCTGGCGGTGGGCATCGCGCTGGTCACCCTGGTGAGCTGGTTCGCGCACGGCGGCCACGACCATGCGCACGATGAAGACCATGACGCCGTGCACGAAGGGCATGACCATCGGCACTGAAGCTGCGATGATGGGGGACGCGGCGCACTCCGACACGCCGATGCCGCATCGGAGCGCACCATGGGTGTTCGATTCCCGTGTCCTGCCAAGGAGGAGGCGATCATGCGCAGCCCCGATCCCAGATCCAGCGATGGCGAAGACCCCGACGACATCGGCGACGACTTCGCCGGCGAATCGCCGGACGACGCCTACGAGGCGCCCGAGCCCGACGCGCTCGATGCATTCGCCGGCGAAGCCGGCATCGACCTGAGCGATGCGAGCGAACTCGACGCCGACAACGTGCCGGCGGACGAGGAAAGCCACCGTGTCGTGCAGGCGCCCGACTGAAGGGCGCCGGCAGCGCCGGCCGGCGCTATTCGAGGGTGAAGCCCAGCTTGAGCGTCACCTGCCAGTGCGCGACCTTGCCGTCGGTCACGTGGCCGCGCGTCTCGACCACCTCGAACCACTGGATGTTGCGCACCGACTCGCCGGCCTTGGCGATGGCGTTGCGCACGGCATCGTCGCTGCCGGTGGGCGACGAGCCCGTGAGTTCGAGGATCTTGTAGACATGGCTGCTCATGGCGATCTCCTGTTGGATGTGAACCCATCTTAGGGGCAGGCAGTGCGGCGGGCCAGGGCCGTGTGGCGACAAGCTGCGTGCGTCATTCACCTACGGAAAACGCACGACGGGGCGCAGTCCTTCGCGACATTCGCATCACGCAGCCCGGCGCCAAGCCCGCCTGCTGACCGAAATCGGCCGGCAGCAGACCGCCGGGCGACCCTTTTTTCCGTTTCGTTTGTCATAGGAGGTAGGGACACTTCTGAAAAGGACTTTCCATGCCCTCCTTGCGCCTTCCCCGATTCGCGCTGTCCGCCGGCCTGGCGGCCCTGAGCGCGATGAGCCAGGTCCATGCCGACTACGTCTGGCTCGAGCGCGATGCCTCCGGCGCCGCCCAGGCCCGCGTCGGCGAACTCGGCGGCACGCGCCGGCCGGCCGACTCGATCGACGCGCCGCGCGCCTACCTCGCCGACGGCAAGGAGCTGCCGCTGACCGCCGAGGCCGACCGGCTGGTGGTGCCGCCCGCCGGCAGCGGCGATTTGCGCCTGGTGGCCCGCCGCGTCGACGGCCAGGGCGCGCTGCACATCTACCAGGCACGCTTCGGGCGCGCGGAAACCGGCGCCGTCAACGACCTGGAACTGGTGCCCACCACGCCGCAGGGCAACGCCTTCCGCCTGGTCTGGAAGGGCAGCACCGTGGCGGCCGCACAGGTCAACGTCGAGACCTCGGACGGCTGGCGGCGCGTGCTGCGGCCGGCCGAGGACGGCACGGTGAGCCTGGGTACGCCCTTTCCCGGCCTGTACCTGCTGGAGGTCACCGCCAAGGTCGACGGCGCTGCCACCGTCGATGGCAAGCGCTACGAAGACGTGCGCCACACCGCCACGCTGACCTTCGAGGTCGAGGGCCGATGAGGCGCCGGGCCGCTTCGTGACGCCGTCTTCCTTCCTGCAGCGCCTGCGTGCCACCCGGCTGCGCCCGACCGTCGCGCGCATCGGCGTGCTGCAGGTGATCGAATCGGCGCAGCCGGCCGGCCTCGATGCCGATGCGGTGTTCCGCCGACTGCTCCAGCGCGGCACGCCGGCCAGCGTGGGCACCGTCTACCGCGTCATCCAGCAGTTGCAGGCGCACGGGCTGCTGCTGCGCGAATGGGGTGCTCGCCGCAAGGCGGTGTACCGCCTGAAGCCCGCCGGCTTCGAGCAGCACGCGCACCGGCTGGTGTGCCGCCGCTGCCAGCACAGCGTCGCCTTCGACGAACCGCAGCTGCATGCCGCGCTGCAGGCGCTGCCGGCGCTCGAGGGCCTGCGGCTGGCGGGGCCGATGACGATCCAGGTGGAGTGCGCCCGCGGCGGCGGGGATGCGCCCTGTCCGCGCAGCGCGGCCGCCGCGAAAGCCTGAGGCTACTTCGCGCCGCCCGTGTACTTGGTGACGCTGCGCGCGGCCATGTGGTAGCCGCTCACGCCCATCATCGAGTCGTTGCGCACCGTCTGCAGCGTGCCTTCGATCCACACCGTGTCCATGGCGCGGAATTTCGCCGGCGTGACCGGCCGCACGTGCAGGATCTGGTTGGCCGGCGGCGGCGGGGTGTGGATGCAGGCGCCGAAGTAGGGCACCAGCAGAAATTCGCTGACCTCGCCCTTGTTCTCCTCCAGCGGCACGATGAAGCCCGGGATGCGCACCAGCGCGCCGTTCATCTCGGGGTTGGTCGGCGCATTGTTCGACACTTCCTGCATCTTCATCAGCAGCTCGTTGGCGCGCGGGTCGGCGTCGTCGAGCTGGCTCAGGTCAATGCCCTGGAACTCCTTCATCGGGTCCCAGTCCTTGGGCACCAGCTCTTCCCAGGCGATCAGGCGCGGCTGGCCGGTCGCCGCGGGTGCGGCCGCCGCCTTGCCGCCGAGCGGGCTGGTGGCCGTGGTGGCCTCGGGCGCCGGTCCGGCGGCGAAGGCGGCGGCCATGCCGGCCCACAGGCCGGCCAGGAGTAGGGAGCGCAGGGTCATGGTCATATTCTCGGCGAGAGGCCGTCGGCGAGCGACAGCCGGTAGGCGCGGATACCCGGCAGCAGGCTCGCCAGCCAGCCGGCGGCGAGCAGTGCGGCGAGCAGCGCCCATTCGTTCAGTGTAGGCGCCGACAGCGCCAGCGCGAGTCCGAAGCGCGACTGAAGCCATGGCCCCAGTGCGGCAATGCCCAGCGCGGCGAGCGTGCCGCCCAGCAGCACGCCCAGGCCGGTGACGATCGCGCCTTCCAGCGCCAGCAGCGCCAGCACGTGGCGCGGGCCGGCCCCGACGGCGCGCAGCACGGCCAGTTCGCGCCGGCGTTCGTTGAGCCCGGCCAGTACCACCGACACCAGCCCGCCGAGGCTGACCAGCGCCACCAGGCCGGACATCGCCAGCAGCGCCTTCTCGCCCACGCCCACCACCTGCCACAGCTCGTCGAGCGCGACGCCGGGCAGGATCGCCATCAGCGGTTCGCCGCCGTAGGTCGACACCCAGCGCTGCACCGAGAACACCGCGGCGCGGTTCTTCAGCCCGACCAGCGCGGCCGTGACGCTTTTGGGCGCGAGGTCGAACTTGCGCACCTGCTCGGCCGGAATGCGCACGCCCGGCATCGGCGCGCCGCCCACCCAGTCCAGGTGCAGCGCCTGCATCGCCTCCAGGCCGATGTGCACCGTGCGGTCCACCGGCGTGCCGGTGCGCGCCAGCACGCCCACCACGGTGAAGGGCTTGTCGTCGTGTCCCGTGGTCAGCTCGCCGGTGCCGTGCGCGAGCGTGATGCGCTGGCCCGGCGCGTAGCCGAGCTGATCGGCCACGTCGGCGCCGACCACGGCCTCGAACAGATGGTCGACGCCGTCGCCGAAAGGCCGGCCCGCGCGCAGCGCCAGCGGCTGGCGGTCGCCGTAGCGGAAGTGCTCGAAATAGCCGGTCGTGGTCGCCAGCACGGCAAAGCCGCGGTGCGAGTCGCCCAGCGACAGCGGCACCACCCAGGCCACGCCGGGGTGCTCGCCCAGCGCCTGCACGCTCTTCCACGACACGTTGTTGGTGGCCGCGCCGATGCGGAACACCGAATACAGCAGCAGCTGCGTGCTGCCGGTGCGCGCGCCGACGATCAGGTCGGTGCCCGAGACGGCCGAGGAGAAGTTGTCGCGCAGTTCTGTGCGGATGCGCTCCACGCCCAGCAGCAGCAGCGTGGCCAGCGCGATCGACAGCACGGTGAGCGAGAGCGTGAAGCGGCGGTTCCAGGCGCTCTTCCAGGCGATGGCGAGCAGGGCCTTCATGCGTGCGTGCCTTGCGGCGCCGCGGCGCGGTTGATGGCCGGCAGCAGCACCTGCCGCGAGAAGCGCCCGGCGATGCGCCGGTCGTGGCTGACGAACACCAGCGCGCTGCCGTTGGCCTCGCAGGCCGAGAGCAGCACGTCGAGGAAGGCCTCGCGCCGGTCCTCGTCCAGCGCCGAGGTCGGCTCGTCGGCGATCACCACCTCGGGCCGGCCGATCAGCGCCCGCGCGGCAGCCACGCGCTGCTGCTGGCCCACCGAGAGCTGCAGCGCGCTGCGCGGCCACAGCGCGGCGTCGAGCCCCATGCGCGCGAGCAACTGCTCGGCCTGCGCGCGCGCATCGGGGCTGCGGCGCGCGCGCGAGAAGCGGCAGGGCAGCAGCACGTTGTCGATCACGCTGAGGTAGGGCAGCAGGTTGAACTGCTGGAAGATGTAGCCCACGTGCGCCACGCGCCGGCGGTCGCGCGCCGCGGCCGGCAGGGTGCGCCAGTCCTGGCCGAGCAGTTGCACGCTGCCCGCGTCGGCCACCAGCACGCCGGCCAGCAGCGACAGCAGCGTGCTCTTGCCGCAGCCGCTAGGGCCGTGCAGGAACACCGCCTCGCCGGCCGCGACCTCGAACTGCGCGATGTCGATGCACGGCGCCGGCGCGCCGGGCCAGGCGAAGCGCAGCGCCCGCGCCTGCAGCACGGCGGGCGCGCTCACTTGCCCCAGCTCAGCTTCGCGTTGGGCCGGCGCAGGGTGCGCTTGAACTGCCCGTCGGGCGTGACGATCTCGGCCTCGATCTGGCGCGCGCCCTTGAAGGCGTTGAACAGATCCAGATCGATGAACTTCGCCTGCGCGGCATTGCCGCAGTTGAAGGCGAAGCTGGCTTCCAGGTCGTCGTGCTCGCCCTTGGCCTTCGCCTCCTTGCCCAGGCCGAGGGTGGCCGATTCGAGCTTCACCGGGCCCAGCTTGCAGCCGGCGGCCGGATCGATCCTGAAGAGCTGGTCGGCCGCGCGAAGCTGCGCCACCGCGTCTTCCACCGCCTTCTTCTCGGCATCGGTGCGCGGCGCGCGCTCGAAGCCCACGATGTTGTCCAGCGGCGACTCCATCTCGATCGTGATCGTCGGGCCATCGATCACGATGGCGAGCTCGAGCTTGCCGTGCACGTGGGCATGCTGCTTCTGGGCCTGCGCCGGCAGGGCCAGCGCCAGCGCGGCGGCAGCGAGAAGGCAGGAAAAAGAAGTGCGTCGTGTCATGCGTCAGGTCCTTGTCGGGTCGGCAGGCCCGGCGTGCGGCTCCACTCGCTCCAGCTGCCCGCATAGAGGGCGGTGGGGCCGAAGCCCGCGATCCGCATCGCGAGCACATTCGGCACCGCGCTCACGCCGCTGCCGCAGTGATGCACCACGGTGGCGGGATCGCGGCCGGCGAGCAGCGCTTCGAACTCGGCCCGCAGTTGCGCGGCCGGCTTGAACTTGCCGTCGGGTCCCAGGTTTTCGGTGAAGGGGCGGTTCAGCGCCCCGGGGATGTGACCCGCGATGGGGTCCAGGGGTTCCACCTCGCCACGGTAGCGCGGTGCGGCGCGCGCGTCCAGCAGCGTCTGCGCCGGATCCTGCAGGCGCGCCGCCACAGCGGCGGTGTCCATCAGTGCGGCGCGCGGCTCGCCGGGCACGAAATTCGACCGGAAGCGCGCCGGTTCGTCGCGGTCGGTGACTTCGCCGCCGGCCGCCTGCCAGGCCTGCAGCCCGCCGTCGAGCACGGCCGTCGCCTCGTGGCCCATCCACTGCAGCATCCACCACAGGCGCCCGCAGTAGTTGGCGCCGTTGCGGTCGTAGACCACGGCCTGCATGTCGTTGGCCAAGCCCACGCTGGACAGCCAGGCCGCGAAGCGTTCGCGGCCGGGCAGCGGGTGGCGCCCGCCCGAGGCGGGGCGGTCCTTCTCGTGCGCGACCTGCACCGAGCCGTCCGCGCCCGGCAGGCCGTGCCGGGCGGACAGGTCGGTGTCGATGTCGGCGTGGATCGCGCCCGGGATGTGCGCGGCGCGGTACTGCGCCGCGCCGGCCTCGGGCTTCATCAGGTCGAAGCTGCAGTCGAAGATCATCAGCGGCGCGCCGCTGCGCACGAGGGCCTGCAGTTCCTCGGCGGAGATCAGGGTGGAGTAGGCCATGGTCGGGTGCCGGCAAGGCGGAAAAAGCGATCGGGCCGGAGATTGTGCGGGCGAACGCGGCGCCTGTCCTGCGTGCCCTTCAATGCTCTTCGGCCGGCGCCTTCGGGACGGTGCGCTGGCGCAGGACGGTGGCTGCGATGCCGCTGACGACGATCAGCGCCATGCCGCCCCAGCCGGCGGCGTCGATGCGGTCGCCGAACAGCAGCACGCTGTAGAAGGCCGCGAACACGATGCCGGAATACTGCAGGTTGGCCACGACCAGTGTCTCGCCCTCGGTGCGGGCGGTGGCGTAGGCGCGCGTCATGCACAGCTGGCCCAGCGCCGCCAGCAGGCCCACCGGCAGCAGCCACAGCGCATGCGCCCAGTTCCAGGGCGAGAAGCCCGTGGCCAGCGAAGCCAGCCCGCCGGCCACCGCCGAGCCGACCGCGAAATAGAACACCGTGCGCGCCTCGGGCTCGCCGATGCGCGACAGCGCCACCACCTGCATGTAGGCAAAGGCGGCGGTCAGCCCCGACAGCAGGCCCAGCAGGCCGGCGAAGACCTGGTCCTCGCCCACGGAGGGCTTGAGCATCAGCACCACGCCGGCGAAGCCCGCCAGCACGGTGAGCACCAGCGGCCCCTGCAGCGGCGGGCGCGGTACGCGCCCGTCGCGCCCGGGCACCGGGATCCAGGCGAGCAGGGCGCCGCCGACCAGGAAGGCCGCGATCCACACGCTGCTCATGTAGTTGAGCGTGACCGCGGTCGCCAGCGGCATGTGGGCGATGGCGTAGAACCACGTGCCCAGCGAGATCACGCCGATCAGGCTGCGCCAGGCGTGCATGCCGGGGTAGCGCGTGGCCAGCGAGATGCCGCGGCTGCGCGCCAGCAGCCACAGAAAGACGATGCCGATCAGGCCGCGCCAGAACACGATCTCGGCGCTGGTGAACCAGGCCGAGGCCACTTTGACCACGACCCCCATGCTGGCGAACATGAAGGCGCCGAGCACCATCCAGAGAGCTTGCATTTCTTGTTGTTCTTGTTTCTTCTATTTGCCAAAAAAGGAGGGCGCCCGGCGGCGCGCGCGTCAGGCTAGATGCGCTGGCCCATCTCCTGGCGGTACCACTCGTGGAAGTGCTGCATGCCGTCTTCCATCGGGCTCTGGTAGGGGCCGGTCTCGTTGTCGCCGCGCGCCAGCAGGGCACGGCGGCCGGCGTCCATGCGCTCGGCGATCTCGTCGTCTTCCACGCAGGTCTCCATGTAGGCGGCCTGCTGCGCCTCGACGAACTCGCGCTCGAAGGCGGCGATCTCCTCGGGGTAGAAGAACTCGACCATGTTGAGCGTCTTCTGCGGTCCCATCGGGTGCAGCGTGGACACCGTCAGCACGTGCGGGTACCACTCGATCATGATGTGCGGGTAGTACGTGAGCCAGATCGCACCGTGCTCGGGCAGCCGGCCCTCGCGGTACTGCATCAGCGCCTCGTGCCAGCGCTGGTAGACCGGGCTGCCGGCGCGGCCGAGCCGGTTGGCCACGCCCACCGTCTGCACCGAGTAGTGGCGGCCGAACTCCCAGCGCAGGTCGTCGCAGGTGACGAAGGCGCCCAGGCCCGGATGGAAGGGGCCGACATGGTAGTCCTCGAGGTAGACCTCGATGAAGGTCTTCCAGTTGTAGTTGCACGCGTGCAGCTCGACACGGTCCAGCACATAGCCCGAGAAGTCGAGATCCGCGCGCGGCCCCAGCTTCGCCAGGTCGGCGGCGACGTCGCGCCCGTTGGCCTCGAACAGCAGGCCGTTCCACTCGGTGAGCGGGTAGTTGTGCAGGTTCAGGCAGGGGTCCTGCGCGAAGTGGGGCGCGCCGATCAGCGTGCCGGTGGGGCGGCTGTCGGCGGCCGCGTAGGTCCAGCGGTGCAGCGGGCAGATGATGTTGCCCCCGGCCTGCGGATCGAGCGTGCCGCGGTCCTTGAGGATCACCGCCTGGCGATGCCGGCAGACGTTGGAGATCAGCTCCACGCCGCGCGGCGTGTGCACCAGCGCGCGCCCCCCTTGCTCCTGGGGCAGGGTATGGAAGCGGCCCGGTTCCGGCACCGAGAGCCGGTGGCCCACGTAGCGCGGGCCCTGGGCGAAGAGGGTTTCGATTTCGCGTGCGTACAGCGCCTCGTCGAAATAAGCGGAAACCGGGAGTTGGCTCGAAGCCTGCTGCAGTTGAAGACTTAAATCAGACATGGGTGACCTGACCAAGCTCCCCACAGGGAGAAAAACGAAGAAAAGGCGCCGCCTGGCGGGTATCGGAGATGCGGCGGCCCGAAAAAGTTCGCCGGCGGGTGCCGGCGCGGGAAAGAGGCTGCAATTGTACCCCGGGGGGCGACTTGCGGCCCGGTTCTAAAATGCCCTGTTCCGCTTCATCCCACGAACGCCGCATGCCCAAGGTGCCCCCTCCCGCTTCCCCCCCCGGCGAACCCGCTGCGATGCCGGCCAGCTACGAGGCGGGGCTGCAGGAACTCGAACAGCTCGTCGCCGACCTCGAGTCGGGTCAGTTGCCGCTGGACCGGCTGCTCGGCAGCTACCAGCGCGGCGCGGCGCTGCTCGCCTTCTGCCGCGAGAGGCTGCAGGCGGTCGAGGACCAGATCAAGGTGCTCGACGCGGGCAGCCTCAAACCGTGGTCGTCCGAATGACGGGGGCGCACCCCGTGGCCTGGGACGCCGCGCGCCTGTCGGCGTGGAGCGAGGAGCGGCTGGCGCGCGTGGAGGCGGCGCTGTCGCGCTGGGTGGGCGTCGCGGCGCCGGCCCGGCTCGGCGATGCGATGCGCTATGCGGTGCTCGACGGCGGCAAGCGGCTGCGTCCGCTGCTGGTGATGGCGGCCAGCGAGGCGGTCGCCCCCGACGCCGCGGCGCGCGCCCAGGCCGAACCGGCCGCCCTGCGTGCCGCCTGCGCGGTCGAGCTCATCCACGCCTACTCGCTGGTGCACGACGACCTGCCCAGCATGGACAACGACGTGCTGCGCCGCGGCAAGCCCACGGTGCACGTGAAGTTCGGCGAGGCCGGCGCGCTGCTGGCGGGCGATGCGCTGCAGGCGCTGGCCTTCGAGCTGCTCACGCCCGACGACGGCAGCGTGCCGCCGTCGGTGCAGGCCACGCTGTGCCGCCTGCTGGCGCGCGCCGCGGGCAGCCAGGGCATGGCCGGCGGGCAGGCGATCGACCTGGCCAGCGTCGGCGTCGCGCTCGACGAGACGCAACTGCGCGAGATGCACCGCATGAAGACTGGCGCGCTGCTGCAGGGCAGCGTCGAGATGGGCGCGGCCTGCGGCACCACCGGCGGCCGGGCGCTGGCCTCGCTGCGCGCCTACGGCGCCGCGCTGGGCCTCGCCTTCCAGGTGGTCGACGACATCCTCGACGTCACGGCCGATTCCGAAACGCTCGGCAAGACCGCCGGCAAGGACGCGGCGGCCGACAAGCCGACCTACGTGTCGCTGCTGGGCCTGGACGGCGCGCGGGCGCAGGCGCGGGCGCTGCTCGCCGAGGCGCTGGCGGCGCTCGAGGCCAGCGGCCTGGCCGACACCGCGGCGCTGCGCGCCCTGGCCCACATGGTCGTCGACCGCGACCGATAACCACGACACCCCATGGCCCCGCTTCTTCCCACCATCAACGACCCGGCCGAGCTGCGCCGGCTCGACCGCGACCAGCTCAAGCAGCTGGCCGACGAAGTGCGCGCCTGCGTGCTGGACAACGTCTCGCGCACCGGCGGCCACCTGAGCTCGAACCTCGGCACCGTGGAGCTCACCGTGGCGCTGCACCACGTTTTCGACACGCCGCACGACCGGCTGGTGTGGGACGTGGGCCACCAGACCTACCCGCACAAGATCCTCACCGGCCGGCGCGAGCGCATGCCCACGCTGCGCCAGCTCGGCGGCATCTCGGGCTTTCCGCAGCGCACCGAGAGCATCTACGACACCTTCGGCACCGCGCATTCGTCGACCAGCATCTCGGCCGCGCTCGGCATGGCGATGGCCGCCAAGCAGAAGGGCGAGGACCGCCACGCGGTGGCGATCATCGGCGACGGCGCGCTCACCGCCGGCATGGCCTTCGAGGCGCTCAACAACGCCGGCGTGTGCGACTGCCGGCTGCTGGTGATCCTGAACGACAACGACATGTCGATCAGCCCGCCGGTGGGCGCGCTCAACCGCTACCTGGCGCAGCTCATGAGCGGGCAGTTCTACGCCGCGGCCAAGAACGTCGGCAAGAGCGTGCTCAAGGCCGCGCCGCCGCTGTTCGAGTTCGCCAAGCGCTTCGAGCAGCATGCCAAGGGCATGGTGGTGCCGGCCACGCTGTTCGAGAAGTTCGGCTTCAACTACATCGGCCCGATCGACGGCCACGACCTCGATTCGCTGATCCCGACGCTGGAGAACATCAAGCAGCTCGAGGGGCCGCAGTTCCTGCACGTGGTCACCAAGAAGGGCCAGGGCTACAAGCTGGCCGAGGCCGACCCGGTGGCCTACCACGGCCCGGGCAAGTTCGATCCCTCGGTGGGCCTGGTCACGCCGGCCAGCGCGCCCAGGAAAACCTTCACGCAGGTCTTCGGCCAGTGGCTGTGCGACATGGCGGCGCAGGACGGGCGGCTGGTGGGCATCACGCCCGCGATGCGCGAAGGCTCCGGCATGGTCGAGTTCGAGCAGCGCTTTCCCGAGCGCTACTACGACGTGGGCATCGCCGAACAGCACGCCGTCACCTTCGCCGCCGGCCTGGCCTGCGAAGGGCTCAAGCCGGTGGTCGCGATCTACTCGACCTTCCTGCAGCGCGCCTACGACCAGTTGATCCACGATGTGGCGATCCAGAACCTGCCGGTGGTGTTCGCGCTCGACCGCGCGGGGCTGGTCGGCGCCGACGGCGCGACGCACGCGGGCGCCTACGACATCGCCTACCTGCGCTGCGTTCCGAACCTCAGCGTCGCCTGCCCGGCCGACGAGGCCGAGTGCCGGCAGCTGCTGAGCACCGCCTATGCGCAGAGCCACCCGGTGGCGGTGCGCTACCCGCGCGGCGCGGGCGTCGGCACCGTGCCGCCGCTGACGCTGGAGACCTTGCCCTTCGGCGAGGGCGAGCGTCGCCGCGAGGGCCGGCGCATCGCCATCCTGGCCTTCGGCACGCTGCTGTACCCGGCGCTGCAGGCGGCCGAGTCGCTCGATGCCACCGTGGTCAACATGCGCTGGGCCAAGCCGCTGGACACCGAACTGCTGATCCAGGTCGCGCAATCGCACGAGGCCCTCGTGACGGTGGAAGAGGGCGCGGTGATGGGCGGCGCCGGCAGCGCGGTGGCCGAGGCCCTGGCAGCGGCCGGCATCGCCAGGCCGCTGCTGCAGCTCGGCCTGCCCGACCGCTTCATCGAGCACGGCGATCCGGCCAAGCTGCTGGCCGGCGTGGGGCTGGACGCGCAGGGGATCGAGCAATCGATCACGCAGCGCTTCGGCGCCGCGGATCGCGCAGGGTAAACCCGCACGGGTCGCTGTAAGCGGGTTTTTACAATCGTGCCACCTTAAAAAGGTTGGTAACGCGGCCACGAGCCGCGTTTTCGTTTTCGTCTGAAACTGGAGTCACCCCCAATGGATCGTCGTTCCGTCATCAAGAATGCAGGCATCGCCGGCGTGCTGGCCGCTGGCATCGCACCCGCGGTGCATGCCCAGGCCGCCGTGCGCTGGCGCCTTGCCTCCAGCTTTCCCCGCTCGCTGGACACCATCTTCGGCAGCGCGGAGATGCTGTCCAGGACGGTCAAGGCCCTGTCGAGCGGCCGCTTCGAAATCACGGTGCACCCCGCCGGCGAACTGATGCCGGCCTTCGGCGTGGTCGATGCCCTGCAGGGCGACAACATCGAGATGGCGCAGACCGCGGCCTACTACTTCACCGGCAAGGATCCGATCTTCGCCTTCAGCTGCGCCGTGCCTTTCGGCCTGACGGCGCGCCAGAACGATTCGTGGAAGGACTATGGCAACGGCCGCAAGCTGCTCGACGCCTTCTTCGCCAAGTACAACTTCAGGACCGCCACCGCCGGCAGCACCGGCACCCAGATGGGCGGCTGGTACCGCAAGGAGATCAAGACGGTCGACGACCTCAAGGGCCTGAAGATGCGCATGGGCGGTGGCGTGTTCGGCGAGGCGATGGCCAAGCTGGGCGTGGTGGCGCAGAACATGCCCGCCGGCGACGTGTACCAGGCGCTGGAAAAGGGCACCCTGGACGCGACCGAGTTCGTCGGTCCCCACGACGATGCGAAGCTGGGCTTCAACAAGGTCGCCCCCTTCTACTACTACCCCGGCTGGTGGGAAGGCGGTGCCGACCTGGAGTTCTTCATCAACCTCAAGGCCTTCGACAAGCTGTCGGACGAGAACAAGGCCATCCTCGATGCGGCGACGAAGGTGGCGGCGCGCGACATGACGGCCAAGTACGACGCCTACAACCCGATCGCGCTGAAGAAGCTGGTGGCCGAGAAGACCCAGCTCAAGGCCTTCCCCAAGGCGGTGATGGACGCCGGCTTCAAGGCCTCGATGGAGGTGTTCGCCGAGCACGAGGCCAAGTCGCCCGAGTTCAAGAAGATCCACCAGGACATGCGCGCCTTCCAGCGCGACCAGATCCTGTGGAACCGCTTCTCCGAGTACCCGTTCAACCAGTACATGAACGGCGTGAAGCTCTGAGGGTTCGCAGCCTCGCAGAAAAAGCCGCCCGAGGGCGGCTTTTTCATGGTCGATGCGCCGGCGCGGCCGGCCTCAGGGCGATTTCGGCTTGAGCGACTCTTCCAGCGCCTTCATCGGATCGTCGGCCTCCCCTTCGGGCGCGTAGGGCTCCGCCGGTGGCGTGCTGCCTTCGGTTCCCGGCGCCCCCGGCTGCGCGCCGGGCTGCTCGTCGGAGCCATAGCCGCCATCCGTGCCGTAGCTGTCGCCGCCCTGCGGCTGCAGGCCCTCGCGCATCTGCTCGCCGATCTGGTCCAGGTCGTACACCTGCGCCTTGTCCAGGCTGCCCGTGACCAGGCCCGGGAAGAAGATCAGCACGCCCACCATGAACAGCTGGATGATCAGGAAGGGGATCGCGCCGCGGTAGATCTGCATCGTGGTCACCGGCTGCATCACCTTCTGGGTCACGCGGTCCACGTAGGGCTTGTCCGGCGCCACGGAGCGCAGGAAGAACAGAGCGAAGCCGAAGGGCGGGTGCATGAAGGAGGTCTGCATGTTCACCGCCAGCAGCACGCCGAACCAGATCAGGTCGATGCCCAGCTTGTCCGCCACCGGTGCCAGCAGCGGCACCACGATGAAGGACAGCTCGAAGTAGTCGAGGAAGAACGCGAGGAAGAAGATCAGCACGTTCACGAAGATCAGGAAGCCCACCTGGCCGCCCGGCAGGTTGGTCAGCAGGTGCTCGACCCAGATCGGGCCGTCGGCGGCCTGGAAGACCAGCCCGAACACGGTGGCGCCGATCAGGATGAACATGACGAAGCTGCCCAGCTTGGTGGTCGAGGCCAGCGCCTGCTTGAGCAGCTTCATGTCCAGCCGCCGGCGCACCACGCCCATCACCAGCGCGCCCATGGCGCCCATGGCGCCGCCCTCGGTCGGGGTGGCGATACCCAGGAAGATGGTGCCCAGCACCAGGAAGATCAGCAGCAGCGGAGGGATCAGCACGAAGGTGACCCGCTCGGCCAGGCGCGACAGCAGGCCCAGCCTGGTGAGCTTGTTGAACAGCGCGATGACGAAGGCGAAGAAGGCGCCGCCGCACATGGCGACCACCACCTTCTCGTCGGTGGGCACGGAGGTCACCTCCTTGCCGAGCCACCAGGTGTGCACCTCGGGCATGTGCCGGGCCAGCACCACCGCCACCAGGAAGGAGACGGTCATCAGCACCAGCAGCGAGGTGTAGCCGCCGCTGCCGTCGGGCTCGCGGTACACGCGCGCCTCCGGCGGCAGGGCCGGCACCTGGGCGGGCCTGAAGACGGCCAGCGCCGCGATGTAGAGCACGTAGCAGCCCACCAGCATGAAGGCCGGCACGAAGGCGCCCTTGTACATGTCGCCCACGCTGCGGCCGAGCTGGTCGGCCATGATGATCAGCACCAGCGAGGGCGGAATGATCTGGGCCAGCGTGCCGGAGGCGGCGATCACCCCGCTGGTCAGCCGGCGGTCGTAGCCGTAGCGCAGCATGATCGGCAGCGAGATCAGGCCCATCGAGATGACCGACGCGGCCACCACGCCGGTGGTGGCGGCCAGCAGGGCGCCGACGAAGACCACGGCCAGCGCCAGGCCGCCGCGCATCGGGCCGAAGACCTGGCCCACGGTGTCGAGCAGGTCCTCGGCCATGCCGCTGCGCTCGAGGATCAGCCCCATCAGCGTGAAGAAGGGCACGGCCAGCAGGGTGTCGTTGGCCATGATGCCGATGAGCCGCTGCGGCAGCCAGGCCAGGACCGACGAGGGGAAGACCCCGAGCTCGATGCCGATGACCCCGAAGAACAGGCCGCAGGCGCCGAGGCTGAACGCCACCGGGAAGCCCAGCAGCAGGAAGACGATCAGCCCCGCGAACATGATCGGGGCGAAGTTGGCGGTGAGGAATTCCATGGTTGTCTCTGGCTTCCTCGGCTCAGCGCGGCTGGACCGCCGGCGTGTCGTCGTCGTGCGCGCGTTCGCGCAGCACTTCGGCCAGTTCTTCCTCGGCCGATTTGTCGCCGGGCTTGACGGTGGGGTCGGGACCGTCGCCCGTGAGGAAGGCAATGCGCTTGATCAGCTCCGACCAGCCCTGGATCATGAGCAGCGCGAAGCCGATCGGCAGCGCCAGCCACACGGGCCAGCGGATCAGGCCGCCCGGATTGCCCGACATCTCGCCGGACTGGTACTGCTGCACCACCATCGGCACCGTGTAGTACAGGACCAGCAGGCACAGCGGCGTGAGAAAGAGCGCGAAGCCGAGGATGTCGATCCAGATCTGCGTGCGCTTGGACAGGCGGCTGTTGATCACGTCGATGCGCACGTGCTCGCGATTGAGCAGGGTGAAGCCCGCGGCGATCAGGAAGGACCAGGCGAACAGGTACCACTGGACCTCGAGGTAGGCGTTCGAACTCGTGTTGAACACCTTGCGCACCACGGCGTTGACGGCGCTGATGGCGGTGGACGCCATGATGAGCCAGATCACGTACTTGCCCACCTGGGCGTTGAGCCAGTCGATGGCCCGCGACAGCTTTATCAAGCCTTGCATGTCTATCTCCATTTTTGAATTGGATGCCCCCAGATACGACCGCACCCGACGCGCCGGCGTTGTGCGCCAGCGGATCGGGTGCGTGAGGCGATGCGGATTTTATAGGGCGCCACGTTCCGGCCTCCGAAGGGCCGGGCGGCTCGCATAATGACCGGATGGCCGCGACTCCCGACGGACCTGCGCCGCCGCAGGCGGGGATGGGACTTCCATCGTCGATCGACTCACCGTTGATGCGCCGTGCCGGGCGCGATCTGCTGTCGCTCGCGCTGATCGACGCGCGCAACCACACGCTGCGCCTGCTGGCGCTCTACGAGCAGGCGCTGGGCGCGCACCTGTCCGCCACGCAGGTGGAGGACGGCGAGCCGCCGGTCTGGCTGGCAGGGCACATCGGCTGGTTCTCCGAATGGTGGATCGCGCGCAACACGCAGCGCGCCTTCGGCCTCGAATGCCCGGCGCGGCCGACCCGGCTGGCGGCGATCGAGCCGCAGGCCGACGTCTGGTGGGACCCGCTGCAGCGGCCGCCCGGCGCGCGCACCGCGGCCGATCTGCCCGATCTCGCGCAGACGCGGGCCTACCTGCTCGAAACGCTGGAGAGCACGCTCGAACTGCTGGAGAACGCGGCCGAGACCGACACCGGCCTGTACTTCTACCGGCTCGCCCTGCTGCACGAGGACCTGCGCGGCGAGCAGCTCGTGACGATGGCGCAGACCCTGGGCCTGCCGCTGAGCCTGGAGATGCCGCCCGTCGGCGTGCCGCGCGCGCCGCTGGTGGTGCCCGCCACGCGCTGGACGCTCGGCGCGGGCGAGGCCGGCTTCGCCTTCGCGCAGGAAAGCGGCGCGCAGGGCGTCGAGGTGCCCGAGTTCGAGATCGACGCCCAGCCCGTCACCTGGCAGCAATACGGCGAATTCGTCGACGACGGCGGCTACGACCGCGCCGAGCTGTGGTCGACCGCAGGCTGGGCCTGGCTGGAGGCGCACGACCGCCGGGCGCCGCGCCACGTGGCGCAGATCGGCGTGCGGCGCGGCATGGGCTCCGTGCTGCAGCAGCGCTTCGCCGCCACCGTGCGCGCCGCCGGCCACCAGAGCGCGATGCACGTGAACTGGTGGGAGGCCGATGCCTGGGCGCGCTGGGCCGGCCGGCGCATCGCGACCGAGGTGGAATGGGAGATCGCCGCCCACACCGCTGCGCGCCGGGGCTTCCGCTGGGGCGAGGTGCACGAATGGACCGCCGGCACCCTGCAGCCCTGGCCGGGCTGGCACGCCGACCCCTGGAGCGCCGGCAGCGCGCTGGACCCGCGGCCCGCCTTCGGCCGGGCGCGCGTGCTGCGCGGCGCCTCCTTCGCGACCTGCGCGCGGCTGCGCTCGCCCAAGGGGCGCGGCTTCGCCCTGCCCGAGCGCGACGACGGCTTCGTCGGCTTTCGCACCTGCGCGCTGTAGCCTTGCCGCCCCGGGGATCGGCAATTGGCGCTATGCCGTCAAGCACATGGCGCGCCGTGCCGCCGGGGCGCAAGATGCGGCGATGAACCCCGTTCGATCCCGTGCATGGCTCCTGGCCCTGGTGGCCGGTATCGCGATGCTGGTGGCGGCCTGCGGCAGCAAGGAGCCCGCGCAGCGCGCTGCCTTCACGCAGTTCCTGCAGACCCGCATCCTCGACAGGCCCGGCGTGCGGGTGCCGCGCCCCACCGAGGAGGAGGCGGCATCGTTCGGCCCCTATGCGGCGCATTACGCGGTGATCACCGAATTCACCGACGGCATGAACGATGGCGTCGGCCGGCCGATGAGCGACATCGTGCGCCGGGGCAGCCTGCGCAGCGTGAGCGACGTGATCGCGCGGCGCGACGACCTGAAGACCGTGCGCGAAAGCCTGGGCGGCCTGCGCGCCACGCTCGATCGCCAGCTCGCCCAGGCCGACGCGGCGCACGCGAAGCTGGAGCAGCCGGCCGACCTGAAGGCGGTCTATGACAAGGCCTATGACAGGACCGTGACCACGCCGGCCCAGACCTTCAAGGAGGTTTTTCCCGCCGTCGACGCGACGCTCGCCCAGGCACTGAAGGTCGCCGACTTCCTGCACCGCCACCAGGCGGCGGTGCAGGTGTCGGGCGCGTCCGTCGCGGTGCGCGATGCGGCGGTACTGAACGAACTCAACGGCATGCTGCAGGAACTGCAGCGCAGCTCCGCCGCCCTGGCCGAGGCCCAGCGCAAGCTGCAGGCGGTCATGCGCGGGGCTTAGGAACGTTCGGGCGCCTTGCGCAGCGCCGGCCAGGCCCCCACCGTCAGCGCGCGCAGCCCCCATTCCACCGGGCCGTAGGCGAAGCGCTGCAGCCACAGGCGGCTGAGCACCAGCTGCAGGGCGAACAGGCCCAGCACGATCAGCACGCCCATCCCGGGCGACACGCGGCCCATCCAGCGCCAGCCGTAGGCGGTGAACAGCAGCGCGCACACCAGCGACTGCAGCAGGTAGTTCGACAGCGCCATGCGGCCCGCGGGCGCCAGCAGTTCAGCCACGCGATGGCCGCGGGGTCCGGCGAACAGGGCCAGGGCGAGCCCGATGTAGCCCAGGGTCAGGAAGGGCGCGGTCAGCAGCCCGATGCCCAGGCCCGCGAGGCCCCAGCCGGTGCCCATGCCGAAGACCGCGCTCGACGCATAGACCGTCGCGCCCGCCAGGCCCACGGCCAGGCTCCGGCCGACCGGCCATTGCCGCAGCGCCGGGTACCCGTCGACGCGTTCGACCAGCCGGCGCTTGCCGGCCACGAAGCCGACCAGGAACATGGCGAAGGCGCACGGTCCCTGCACCAGCAGGATCACGGGCCACACCGCCTCCAGCTCGCGCAGGTGCTGGGCCATGACGCCGGCCGGTGCACCGAGGTAGGCCCGCTGCGCCGCCTCGGCGCGGGCGGCCGCCGCCGCGTGGGCAGCGGCCTCGGCCGCTTTCATCCATTCGCCGCTGAGCAGTTGCATCGCACCGAGCAGGAGGCAGCCCGCCGCCGGCAGCGCGACGAGCCAGCAGGCGAGCCACATGACCCGCGTGTGCGGCTGGTGCCGCAGCGCGAGCAGGAGCAGGCCCAGGAGGGCGTAGGTGCCCAGGATGTCGCCGTGGAACAGCAGCACCGCGTGCGCCGCGCCGATCAGCCCCAGGCCGAGGTGGCGGCGCAGCATGCGCGGCACGAACGGTCGGCCCTCGCGCTCGGCCGCCTGCATCTGCAGGGTGAAGCTGTAGCCGAACAGGAAGGAGAACAGCAGGTAGAACTTGGTCTCGAACACGAAGGCGACGACCCATCGCACGGCCTGGTCCACCGGCCGGGAATAGTTCGGATCGGGAATCGCCTGGGTGAAGTAGGCCGAGGAGAAGGCCCAGATGTTGACCATCAGGATGCCCAGCAGCGCGAAGCCGCGCAGGGCGTCCAGGGCAGGAAGTCGGGAGGGCGGGCCGGGAATGGATGGCATGCGGGGCGGTCGAGGGAAATGGAGGAATCCCGCCCATGGTAGAAGCCGCGGCCGCGCAGGTGGCCATGACCTGCCGGGTCATCGACCGGCGGCCCGCCCTTGGCGACCATTCGTTCACCCCGCCGCGTGGCGGGCATCACCCACGAAAGGACACGCCATGAACACCGCCGCCATCGATCCCCAAGTCATCGCCCGCGACTACATCGCGCTGTGGAACGAGCCCGATGCCGCGCGCCGGCTGGAACTGCTGTCGAGCGGCTGGAGCGCCGACGCGCGTTATGTCGATCCGGTCATGCAGGCCTGCGGCCCGGCGCAGATCAGTGCGCTCGTCGGCGCGGTGCACCAGCGCTACCCGGGCTTTCGCTTCAGCCTCGCCGGCCGTGTCGACGCGCACGGCGAGCACCTGCGCTTTTCCTGGACCCTGGGCCCGCGCGGCGCGGAAGACCTGATCCAGGGCACGGACTACGCCGAGGTGCGCGCCGGCCGCCTGCAGGCCGTGACCGGTTTCCTGGACAAGGTGCCGGTCGGCGCCTGACGCCGCCGCGCTGCTGCCGCGCCGCGGCCTGATGCTGCATCGCGGGGAAATTTTGTGAACTTATGCCTGATGCCGGTACCCGCTGAGCGTTTGCGCCTACAGCACAGGACAGCCGGTTGGCGGTAAAACGACATCACCCCAGCTTCTCACGGAGGACGTGATGTTCGGCTTTTTCCAGACCAACAATCCCAACAGCCACCTGCGGCGCGCGATGGAGTTGCTGCGGGAAGCGAACCTCGCGCGCATCGAGCACCAGGCGGCGGCGGAGCATCACGGGGCGCTGGCCCAGATGTACGCCGAGCGCGCCGCCCGGCTCGAACGCGAGATCTACGACTCGATGCCCATGCCGCTCGGCGAGGCAGCCACTGCGGCGGCGCGCAGGGAGCCGGAAGAAAAGGCGATCCTGTACGCGCTGGACGCCGGCCGCCGTCTGGACGCGCAGGCCAACAAGGGCTGAGCGCACGCCGCCTCAGCCCGGGCGGCGGCCGAGCTTGCGGTAGACCGTGGCCCGGCTGATGCCCAGCGAGCGCGCGGCCTCGGCGACGTTGCCGCGCGCGGCATCCACGGCCCGCCGGATCAGGGCCGCTTCCACGTCGCGCAGGCGCCCCGAGGCGCCATCGCCGCGCAGGCCGGCTGTGGCCGTGGCGCGATGCGCCCGGTGGGCACGCGCCTGCACCCGCAGGCCGGACCACAGCGGCACCTCGATCGCCGCCGTGCCGCGCTGCGCCGCTTCGAACAGCATCCCCATCGGCAACGCGAACAGATCGCCGCAGTGCGCATCCGCCTGCGCGGCCATCGGCAGCAGCCGGCGCGCTGCCGTGTTCGCGCCGACCACCCGCCCGTCGGCATCCAGGCACAGCAGGCCGTCGCCGTCGGCGCCCCGGTCCAGCTCGGCCAGGCAGCCGGGCCAGTTGAACTGGAGCAGCAATGCGCACGGCAGCGCCCGCACCATCGCGTTCTCGATCGCCTGGGCCGAACGCTCGGCCAGCTGGCGCAGCTCGGGGCGCTCGACCACGTTCACGCCGGTGAGGTCCAGCATGCCGATGCAGTCGCCCTGCGGGTCGAACAGCGGCGCGCCGGCGCAGGTGTAGACGCTGGTGTCCTCGAAGAAGTGCTCGCCGCGGTGCAGCCACACCGAGGTGCGCTCCGCCAGCGCCGCGCCGATGGCGGTGGTGCCGACGGCGCGCTCCGACAGATCCACCCCCACGCGGGCCAGGTGGCGCGCCTCGCGTTCGGGCGGCGCGGCGCCGACGTCGATCACGATGCCGTCGGCGTCGGTCAGGATCGCGAAGTAACGGGTGTCGACGATGGCGCGCGTGAGCCGTGCGAGCACCGGCCGCGCGGCGTGCAGCAAGGGCGCGCTGCGTTCGGTGACGCGCCGGATCGCCTGCGCCGACACCGCGTCGAAGGCCACGCGGTGTTGCGGCCGGTGGCCGGCGACCAGGCAGCGCTGCCAGGAGCGGGTGATCCAGGCGTCGATGCGGCCGGCGCCGGCCGCGGGCGCCTCGCCATCGAGCCATTGGCGGCGCGCCAGGGAGATCAGCGCGGTGCGCTCCGTGGGTGGGGTGGCAGGGTGGAAGGCGGGCATGGCGGGGCGAAGCTGTTTCATTTTGAGAATTTCGCGCGGTCCGCGCAAGCGCCTAGGGTTTTGCCTAGCATGGGGGCCACGGGCGGCGGCCAAGATGCCATTCGCCCAATCAGCCATCGCCTTCAACAAGGAGACAGCCACATGCAGGTCCACCTCACGGTCAACGGCCGCGCGGTCGCGGTCGACGCACCTCCCCACACCTTTCTCGTCCACGCGATCCGGGAGCACCTGCACCTCACCGGCACGCACGTCGGCTGCGACACCGCGCAGTGCGGTGCCTGCACCGTGCACGTGAACGGCCGCGCGGTGAAGTCGTGCAACGTGCTGCTGGCGCAGGTCGCCGGCAGCGAGATCACCACCATCGAGGGGGTCGCGCAGACCGACGGCACCCTGCACCCGATGCAGGCCGCGTTCAAGGAATGCCACGGACTGCAGTGCGGCTTCTGCACGCCCGGCATGGTGATGAGCGCGATCGACCTGTGCCGGCAGCATCCGGGCGCCAGCGAGGAGGAGATCCGCGCGCTGCTCGACGGCAACATGTGCCGCTGTACCGGCTACCAGAACATCGTCAAGGCGGTGAAGCAGGGCGGCGAGGCCATGGCCTCGGCCGCGGCCTGAAAGGAGGCGCATCATGGGTGCTTCCGATTTCGCCAAGCTGCCGCACATCGGCGAGGCCCTGCGCCGCAAGGAGGATCTGCGCTTCCTCACCGGCGCCGGCCAGTACACCGACGACGTGACGCTGCCGAACCAGGCGCATGCCGTGTTCCTGCGCTCGCCGCACGCGCACGCGGCCATCCGGTCCATCGACACCGCGGCCGCCAAGGCGATGCCCGGCGTCGTGGGCATCCTCACCGGCCAGGACATCGAGGGCAAGATGGGCGGGCTGCCCTGCGGCTGGCTCATCCACAACCCCGACGGCACGCCGATGAAGGAGCCGCCGCATCCGATCCTGGCCATTGGCAAGGTGCGCTACGTGGGCGACCACGTGGCGATGGTGGTCGCCGAGACGGTGGAGCAGGCGCGCAACGCGGCCGAGGCCGTCGTGGTCGACTACGAGGTGCTGCCCGCGCTGGTGAGCGTGGCCGACGCGGCGAAGAAGGCGAGCGGCGTCACCATTCACGAGGCCGCCCCCGACAACCAGTGCTACAAGTGGACGCTGGGCGACAAGGCGGCGGTCGATGCCGCCTTCGCCGGTGCGGCCCATGTGACGAAGCTCGACCTGGTCAACAACCGGCTGGTGCCCAACCCGATCGAGCCGCGCACCGCGGTGGCCGGCTACAACCGCGCGAGCGAGGAATACACGCTCTACGTCGCCAACCAGAACCCGCACGTCGAGCGGCTGCTGATGACGGCCTTCGTGCTCGGCCTGCCCGAGCACAAGGTGCGCGTGATCGCGCCGGACGTGGGCGGCGGCTTCGGCTCCAAGATCTACCTCTATGCCGAGGACGTGGCGCTGACCTGGGCCAGCAAGCAGCTCAACCGCAACATCAAGTGGACCGGCGACCGCTCGGAGTGCTTCCTGTCCGACGCGCACGGCCGCGACCACGTGAGCCATGCCGAGATGGCGATGGACAAGGACGGCAAGTTCCTCGCCCTGCGCGTGCACACCGACGCCAACCTGGGCGCCTACCTGTCGACCTTCTCGACGGCGATCCCGACCATCCTCTACGCCACGCTGCTCGCGGGCCAGTACACCACGCCGCAGGTTTACGTCGAGGTCGATGCCTGGTTCACCAACACCGCGCCGGTCGACGCCTACCGCGGGGCAGGGCGGCCCGAGGCCACCTACCTGCTGGAGCGCCTGGTCACGCGCTGCGGCTGGGAGCTGGGGCTGGGCCAGGACGAGATCCGCAGGCGCAACTTCATCACCCAGTTCCCCTACCAGACGCCGGTGGCGCTGCAGTACGACGTGGGCGACTACCCCGCCTGCATGAACCGCGCGCAGGAACTGGCCGAGGTCGCCGGCTTCGCCGCCCGCCGCGCCGAGAGCGAGAAGAAGGGCAGGCTGCGCGGCATCGGCTATTCCAGCTACATCGAGGCCTGCGGCCTGGCGCCGTCGAACATCGCCGGCGCCCTGGGCGCGCGCGCCGGCCTGTTCGAGGCCGGCGAGGTGCGCGTGCATCCCACCGGCAGCGTCACGGTGTTCACCGGCTCGCACAGCCACGGCCAGGGCCACGAGACCACCTTCGCGCAGGTGGTGGCCGCGCGCCTGGGCATCCCGGTGGAGAACGTGGACGTGGTGCACGGCGACACCGGCCGCATCCCCTTCGGCATGGGCACCTACGGCTCGCGCTCGATCAGCGTGGGCGGCGCGGCGATCATGCGCGCGCTCGACAAGATCGAGACCAAGGCCAAGAAGATCGCGGCGCACCTGATGGAGGCGAGCGATGCCGACATCGAGTTCGCCAATGGCGAGTTCACGGTGAAGGGCACCGACAAGAAGATCCCCTTCGGGCAGGTGGCGCTGACGGCCTACGTGCCGCACAACTACCCGCTGGACAAGCTGGAGCCGGGCCTGAACGAGACCGCCTTCTACGACCCGACCAACTTCACCTACCCGGCCGGCACCTACATCTGCGAGGTGGAGATCGACAAGGCCACCGGCGAAGTGAAGATCGACCGCTTCACCGCGGTGGACGACTTCGGCACCATCATCAACCCGATGATCGTCGAGGGCCAGGTGCACGGCGGCATCGCGCAGGGCATCGGCCAGGCGCTGCTGGAGAACTGCGTCTACGACAACGAGACCGGCCAGTTGCTCACCGGCAGCTTCATGGACTACGCGATGCCGCGCGCCGAGGACTTCTGCGAGTTCAAGCTCGACACCGTGTGCACGCCCTGCACCCACAACCCGCTGGGCACCAAGGGCTGCGGCGAGGCCGGCGCGATCGGCTCGCCGCCGGCGGTGATCAACGCGGTGCTGGACGCGCTCGCGCCGCTGGGCGTGAAGGACTTCGACATGCCCGCCACGCCGGCGCGCGTGTGGGAGGCGATGCAAAAGGGCGCGCCCAGCCCCACGCAGCAGCCGCAGTCACCCTCGCTGGGCGCTGCGACGCAGGGCCGCCCCGCGGCGTGAACCGAGTTCCGAAGGAGAACGAACCATGTATGCCTTCACCCTCGAACGTCCCGCCTCGCTGGCCGAGGCGGCCAGGCTGGTCGCGGCCGGCGCCAAGCCGCTGGCCGGTGGCCAGACGCTGCTCGCGTCGATGAAGCTGCGCCTGTCGGCGCCCGAGCAGCTCGTCGACCTGGGCGACGTGCAGGAGCTCTACGGCATCCACCAGGAAGGCGACGCGCTCGTCATCGGCGCCATGTCGCGCCACCTGGACGTGGCGAACCACGCCGACGTGAAGTCGGCCTACCCGGCGCTGGCCGACCTCGCCGCGCGCATCGGCGACCGGCAGGTGCGTGCCATGGGCACCCTCGGCGGCTCGGTGGCCAACAACGATCCGGCCGCCTGCTACCCGAGCGCGGTGCTGGCCTCCGGCGCCACGGTGGTCACGACGAAGCGCGAGATCGCCGCCGACGACTTCTTCCAGGGCCTGTTCGCCACCGCGCTGGAAGAAGACGAGCTGATCACCGCCATCCGCTTCCCGGTCCCCAAGCGGGCCGCCTACGAGAAGCTGCGCCAGAAGGCCTCCAACTTCCCGCTGGTGGGCGTGTTCGTGGCCCAGTACGACAGCGGCGTGCGCGTGGCCGTGACCGGCGCCGGCAACGGCGTGTTCCGCCATGCCGGGCTGGAGGCCGCGCTGACCGGCGACTTCACGCCCCAGGCCGCCGCCGGCGTGAAGATCGACGACAGCGAGCTCAACAGCGACCTGCATGCCTCGGCCGCCTACCGCGCGAACCTGATCGGCGTGCTGACGCAGCGTGCGGTCGCGAAGGCGATCGGTTAGGGCCCCTTGCATGGCGCTAACAGGCCCTAGACTTTCGCGATGACCCTTGCCACGACCGACGCCGTCCCGCCCTTTTCCACCATCGACGCGGTCGTGCAGGCGCTCGAGGGCACAGGCTACTTCGCCGACCGGCGGTTGGCGACGGCGGTGTTCCTTGCCTTGCGGCTGCAGCGCCCGCTGTTGCTGGAAGGCGAGCCCGGGGTGGGCAAGACCGAGCTGGCCAAGGCGCTGAGCGCGGCGCTCGGGCGCGAGATGCTGCGCCTGCAGTGCTACGACGGCCTGGAGCAGCGCGAGGCGCTGTACGAATGGAACTACGCGGCGCAACTGCTGCACATGCGCGCCGCCGAGGCGCAGGGCACCGTGCGCGACGTGGAATCGGAAGTCTACCAGCCGCACTACCTGATCCGCCGCCCGCTGCTGCAGGCGCTGCAGGCGCCGCCCCCGGGCGCGGTGCTGCTGATCGACGAGGTGGACCGCGCCGACGAGCCCTTCGAGGCCTTCCTGCTCGAGTACCTGGGCGAGTACCAGGTGAGCATCCCCGAGCTGGGCACCGTGGGTGCCGTGGTCTCGCCGGTCACGGTGCTCACCAGCAACCGCACGCGCGACCTCAACGACGCCGTGAAGCGCCGCTGCCTCTACCACTGGCTCGACTACCCCGAGCGCGAGCGCGAGCTGGCGATCGTGCGCGCCCAGGTGCCCGGCGCGGGCGAGGCGCTGTCGGCCCAGGTGGCGGCCTTCGTGCAGCGGCTGCGCAGCCAGCCCTTCGCCAACGCCTTCCAGCGCGCGCCCGGCATCGCCGAGAGCGTGGAGTGGGCGCGTGCGCTGGTGGCACTCGACACCCTGGTGCTCGACCCGGAGGTGGTCGCCGACACGGCAGGCCTGCTGTTCAAGCAGCGCGACGACGTGGCAGCGCTCACGCCCACGCTCGCCGCCGAGCTGCTGGCGCCGCAAGCATGAACACCGTGCCGCAGCTCGGCGACGCGCGGCGCGGCAAGCTCGCCGGCAACATCGCGGGCTTCGGCCGCGCGCTGCGGCGCGCCGGCGTGCCCACCGATGCCTCGCGCATCGCGCTCGCGGCCGAGGCGGCGCGGCTGGTGGGCGTGGAAAGCCGCATCGACCTGGGCGCCGCGCTGGAAGCGGTGATGGTCAGCCGCGAGCAGGACCGGCTGGTGTTCCGCGAGCTCTTCGACGCCTGGTTCCGCGATCCGGCGCTGGCGCGCAGGATGCTCGCCCAGATGCTGCCGCGCGCCGAGGGCGGGGCCGAGCTTCCGCCGCGCCGGCCGCGTGTGCGAGAGGCGCTGGCCGCGCCCCGGCCGCCGGCGGCGGTGCCGCAAGGGCAGGAGGTCGAGTTCGATGCCGCGATGTCCGCCAGCGACCGCCGGCGGCTGCACCACGCCGACTTCAACGCGCTCGGCGCGGCCGAGTACCGCCTGGTCGAGCGCCTGGCGCGCGAGGTTCCCCTGCCGGTGCCGCGCTTTCCCGCACGGCGGCTGCGCGTGGCGGCGCACGAGAGCTGCCATGCGCGCATGCACTGGCCCGGCGTGCTGCACGAGGCCGCGCGCAGCGGCGGCGAGATGTTTCGCCTGCCGCGCCTGGAGCGCCGCCTGCAGCCGCTGCCGCTGCTGGTGCTGGTCGACGTCTCCGGCTCGATGGAGCGTTACGCGCGGCTGCTGCTGGCCTTTCTGCACGCGGCCACGCGCCGCGCGGGCCGGCGCGACGTGTTCGCCTTCGGCACCCATCTCACCGACCTGACGCCGACCTTCCGCCTCGCCGACACCGACGCCATGCTCGCGGCGGCCGGGGCGGCGATCGACGACTTCGCCGGCGGCACGCGCCTGGGCGAATCGCTGGCCACGCTGCGCCAGCGCCATGCGCGCCGCCTGGTCGGCCGGCGCACGCTGGTGCTGCTGATCAGCGACGGCCTGGACACCGGCGAGCCGGCTGCGCTGGCGCAGGAGCTGCAATGGCTGCGGCGCCATTCGCGGCGCCTGCTGTGGCTCAATCCGCTGCTGCGTTTCGAGGGCTATGCGCCGCTGGCGCGCGGCGCGGCCCTGCTGCACCGGCAGGCGGACGCGATGCTCGCCGTGCACAACCTCGCGGCGCTCGAACAACTGGCCGCCAGCCTCGCCGCCCTGATGCGCGCGAACCGCTGACGCCGAAGCACCCGAAGAAAGGAATCCCATGGAAATGCAAGGCAACCGCCAGCTCGCCGTGACCCAGCAGCAGGCCTGGGAAGCGCTCAACGACCCGGAGACGCTGAAGAAGTGCATCCCCGGCTGCGACCGTTTCGACAACACCGGGCCCGACGAGTACGCCGTCGGCATGGCGCTCAAGATCGGGCCGGTGTCGGCCAAGTTCCAGGGCAAGGTCACGCTGGCCGACATCGCGCCGCCCGAGAGCTATCGCCTCGGCTTCGAAGGGCAGGGCGGCGTGGCCGGCTTCGGCAAGGGGTCTTCCAGCGTCACGCTGACGCCCAACGACGCCGGCTGCGACCTCGCCTACACCGTGCAGGCGCAGGTGGGCGGCAAGATCGCGCAGCTCGGCCAGCGGCTGATCGACGGCGCGGCCAAGTCGATGGCGGACGATTTCTTCAAGCGCTTCGACGAGGAGATGCAGCGCCGCCACGGCCCGCCGCCGGCCGAGGCGCCGCAGGAGGAAGAGAAGAATCCGGGCAAGGTGGCCGGCCTCATGCGCAAGATCGGCCTGGGCGGCAAGAAGGACGACTGACGGTGGAAAACCTGGACGTGATGGTGCTGCGCCAACTGCGCGACTGGCGGCGCGCCGGCCGGCATGCCCTGCTGGCCACCGTGGTGCGCACCTGGGGCTCGTCGCCGCGGCCGGTGGGCTCGATCATGGCGCTGGCGGACGACGGTGCGGTGGTCGGCTCGGTCTCGGGCGGCTGCATCGAGGACGACCTGATCGCCCGCTACAGCCGCGCGCACGGCACGCCGGCGCAGCCCTTGGCGAGCGGTCCGCCGGCCTTCGTCAAGTACGGCATCACCGCCGACGAGGCGCACCGCTTCGGGCTGCCCTGCGGCGGCACGCTGGAGCTGCTGCTCGAGTACGACCCCGATGCGCAGGCGTTGGCCGAGCTCGTCACCGAACTGGAAGCCGGCCGCCTGGTGCGCCGCACGGTGCGGCTGGCCGACGGCGCGGTACAGCTCGCGCCCGCCGACGCGCCGACCGAGCTGATGCTGGGCGACGAGGCCCTGGCCAACACCTTCGGCCCCGAATACCGCATGCTGCTCATCGGCGCCGGCCAGCTCGCCGAGTACCTGGCCACCATGGCGGCCTTCAGCGGCTTTGCCGTGACGCTGTGCGACCCGCGCGCGGAGTACCGCAGCGGCTGGAGCCTGCCCGGCGTGGCCATGAGCACCGAGATGCCCGACGACGCGGTGAAGGCCTTCCGCCCCGACCGCCGAAGCTGCGTGGTCGCGCTCACGCACGACCCCAAGCTCGACGACCTCGCCCTGCTCGAGGCGCTGGAGAGCGAGGCCTTCTACGTCGGCGCGATCGGCTCGCGCCGCAACGCGCAGGCGCGGCGCGAACGCATGATCGAGCACTTCGAGCAGACCGAAGCCTCGCTGGCCCGCCTGCGCGGGCCCATCGGCATCTACATCGGCAGCAAGACGCCGCCGGAGATCGCGGTGAGCGTGATGGCGGAGATCCTGGCGGTGAAGAACAGCGTGCGTCTGCCGCGCGAGAGCGAGGTGGCGACGGCGAAGGCGCAGCAGGGCCTGGGCGATTGAGCGCGCGGCGCTCAGGCCGCTTCCTTGATCCCCCGCATCAGGATCACGCCGCCCAGCGTCGTGGTGTCGCTGCGCATGCGCTTGGCCAGCGCGTCGGGCGTGCCGGCGCGGGCCTGCCAGCCGGCCTTGCGCAGGCTGGCGCTGACCTCGGGCGCGCGCAGCACCTGGTCGAGCGCGGCATTGAGTTTGGCGACCGCGGCCTCGGGCAGGGTGGCGGGAGCGGCCAGCGCGGTCCAGATCTCCAGGTCGGCGCCGCGCACGTCGGCCTCGCGCAGCGTGGGCATGTCCTCGACCAGCGGGCTGCGCTCTGGCGAGGTGATGCCGATGGCCTTGAGCTTGCCCGAGCGCACGTGCGGCATCGCCAGGCCGGGCGGCAGCAGCGCGAGCTGGATCTGGTTGGCGAGCATCGCCTCGATCACCTTCGGATTGCCGTTGAAGGGCACGTGCTCGGCGCGGATGCTGGTGCGCATCTTCAGCAGCTCCATGCCCAGGTGACCCACGGTGCCATTGCCCGGCGTGCCGTACTTGCCGTCGCTGCCGAGGTTGCGCGCCCACAGCAGCAGCTGCGCCGGCGTGTCGCCCGCGGCCTGCGCCGAGGCCGCGAGCACCAGCGGCGCGGTGCCGATCATGCCCACCGGCGCGAAATCCTTCTCCGGGTCGAAGGGCGTGGCGGCGTTGAGCAGCCTGGCGATGGTCAGATTGCCGTTGATGAGCGCGCCGATGGTGTGGTCGTCGCGCGCCTTGGCCACCTGGTCGGCCGCGACGTTGCCGCTGGCGCCAGGCTTGTTCTCCACGATCACGGGCTGGCCCAGCAGCTGAGACAGCGGCTGCGCGATGGCGCGTGCGGCCAGGTCCGGCGAGGCGCCGGCCGGAAAGCCGACCAGCAGGTGCACCGGCTTGGTCGGCCAGACGCCGCTGCCAGCTGCGCCCTGGCCCGTCTTCTGCGCCCACCCCGGGGTACAAAAAGCCGCCATCGAGGCGGCGCAGGATTGGAGCAGGCGGCGTTTGCTGAGCATGGGTTGTCCCGAGTTTCGAAAGTTACAAAACGTTAACCAATTCGGGCGATTCTGGCAATGCAGGCTTTTTTCTTATTGCGCCAAGACAGGCGCCGCCGGGTCAGGCCCGTTTGGCTTGAAGAAGCAGGACCCCCGCCAGCACCAGGCCCGTGCCTGCCAGGCGAGACAGCGACATCGGCCTGACCGGAAAGCCGAACAGGCCGAACTGGTCGATCAGCAGCGACGCGGCCACCGTGCCGAAGATGGTGGCCGCCGCAAATGCGGCGGCGCCGATGCGCGGTGCGACGAAGAGCGCGCCGAAGACGAAGGCGGCACCGACCAGGCCGCCGGTCCACAGCCACCAAGGGCCGCCTGCCGCGGTCTTGAGATCGGGCGGCGGCAGTCGCAGCGCGAGGATCAGCAGCAGCAGCGTGAGGCTGGCGACCAGGGTGTTGGTCACGGCGCCGTAGAGCGGATGGCCCTGGCTCACGGCCATTTGGGCGTTCACGGCCGATTGCAGCGGGACAGCCGCGCCCACGGCAATGGCGACGACGAGCAGGAACAGGTGCGGCATGGGGCTTAGATCTCCGGCAACAGGCATTGGCCGTCCTGCGCCACCAGGCGGCCGCGCTTGAGCACGTGGCGACGCGCGGGGTGCGAGGCCACGGCTTCGGCCGCCGTCTGCGCCGCCACGATCACGAGATCGGCGGCTGCGCCGACTTTCAATCCGTAGTCCTGCGCGCCCATCACCCGGGCGCCGCCATGGGTGGCCATGCGCAGCGCCAATTCCAGCCCCGCGTCGTCGCGGAAACCGCTGAGATAGGCGAGCAGATAGGCCCGCTCCAGCATGTCGCCCGTGTTGAGCGGGCTCCAGCAGTCGCGCACGCCGTCGGAGCCGGTGAACAGGCGAACGCCGCGCTCGGCCAGCAGGCGGATCGGCGGGAAAGGCGTGCCGCCGGACGGTGCGTGGGTCATGACCGCGATGTCGTTGTCCCGCAGCAGCGCGATGAGCGGCTCCAGCCGTGCCGGCGCCAGCATGCCGAGGCAGAACGCATGGCTGATCGCCACGCGCCCCGCGAGGCCGAGGGCATGCGTGCGCGCGGCGATCATCTCGATGGTGGCGGCACCGATCTCGCCGCGATCGTGCAGGTGGATGTCGATGCCGCAGCCGCGCCGTCCGGCGATCGCGAAGATGGCATCGAGCTGGCCTTGCGGGTCGTTGTCCACGCCGATCGGATCGAGGCCGCCGACCACCTGGGCGCCTTCCAGGATCGCCTGGTCGAGCAGATCGGCCGTGGCGGGGTGGCGCATCACGCCGGTCTGCGGAAAGGCGACGATCTCGAGATCGACGCAGGCGCGATGGGCGTCGTGCATCGACTGCACGCCATGCAGGTGCGCCAGCTTCATGTCGGGGCCGACATCGACATGCGTGCGCACGTGCGTCGTGCCACGCGCCACCATGTGACGCAGCAGGCGCGCGCTCTGCTGTGCAGGCGACAGGCGCAGCGCGTTCATGACGCGCCGCTCGTTGTCGATGCGGTCGATCAGCGTCGGGCCGGCCTGGTGCGGATGCCATGGCTGGCCCCACAGCGTCTTGTCGAGATGCGCATGGCCGTCCACCAGGCCCGGCAGCACCAGGCAGCCGGTGGCGTCGAGGCGCTCGACGTCGGGCCCGGTGTCCGGATGGCCGCCGATGGCCGCGATGCGGCCGTCGCGGATCAGGAGGTCAGCGCGCCGGTTGTCGTCCGACAGGCGGGCGCCGTGGATGAGGAGATCGGTCATGGCCGCCAATGGCGAAGTGGGGCGCGCCGGCCGGCGCCGGGCCGGCGCGTCAGTCCTGGTGGTCGGTGCGCTGGGACGCCGTGGGCAGCCCGGCCGCCGGCGGCACCTTGGGGTTGCCGCGGTGCCGCTCGCGGAAGATCGCCGCGCGCATCAGGAAGATCGTGGTCACGGGTGCCGTCAGTGCGATGAAGAGCGTGATCAGCACGGCGTGCAGGAACAGGTTGAAGCCCTGGACCGAGAAGTACACGATGGTCGCGCCGGTGATGGCCCACACGCCCAGCGTGGCGCCCAGGGTGGGCGCGTGGATGCGGCGGAAGAAGTTGGGCAGCCGCACCAGGCCGAAGGAGCCGATGGCCGCGAAGCCGGCGCCGACCACGACCAGCACGGCCGTCAGCGTCTCGGCCCACCAGGGCAGCGGGGCGCCGATGAAATCGTTCATTCGATCACCTCCCCGCGCAGGATGAACTTGGCCAGCGCCGTCGAGCTGACGAAGCCGAACAGCGCGATCAGCATCGCGGCCTCGAAGTAGACGTTGCTTGTGTAGAGGATGCCCAGCACCAGCATGGTCAGCATGCCGTTGATGTAGAGGCAGTCCAGCGCCATCACGCGGTCCTGCGCGGCGGGGCCGGCCAGCAGCCGGTACAGCGCGCACAGCATCGCGACCGCCAGCAGGAACAGCGCGGCCTTCAGGGCCCAGAGCAGGACGGGGGTCATGATTCGAAGATCTCCATCAGCGGCTTCTCGTAGCGGGTCTTGATCATCTCGATCATGCCCTGCTCGTTCTTGAGCTCGAACACGTGCAGCAGCAGCACCGAGCGGTCGAGGCTCAGCTCGGCCCAGGCGGTGCCGGGCGTGAGGCACACGATCATCGCCAGCACGGCGAGCGCATTGGGGTCGCGCACGGTCAGCGGCACGCGCAGGAAGCTGGAGTTGATGTCGGCGTTGCGGCGCGTGAGCAGCTCCTTGGCCACCATCCAGGCCGAGCGGACCATGTCGCGCAGCACGATGGTCAGCAGCCGCAGCGCGACGCGCGGCTTGCGCATCTTCACCGAGGCCGGGCGCAGGCTTCTGGTGAGCAGCGGCACCACGATGGCCAGCACCACGGCCGACAGCAGCGTGGCCGGGTGCAGCGTCTGGTTCAGCAGCAGCCAGATGGTGAAGAGGGCCGCCGACAGCGGCGGCGAGGGGATCAGTCGTCGGATCATGGCGTTCCTTCGCGCTGGGTCGGGCCGGGGATCTGCCGCGCGCCGAGCACGGCGTCGTGATAGGCCTGGGGCCGCAACAGCGCCTCGGCGGTGGCGCTGGCGTGCTGCATCACCGGTTCGGCGGCCAGCGTGAGCGCCAGGCAGGCGGCCAGCAGCGTGGCCACCGGCAGCACCTCGATCGCGGGCAGTGCGGGGATCGCCGCGTGCGGCTGCGTCCAGAAATGGCGGATGCCGGCGCGGCACAGCGCGATCAGGGTGAGAAAGCCGGACAGCAGCAGCAGCGCGAGGAAGGCCCACGCCGCGTTGCCCGTGTCCGGTGCGCCGAGCAGGCCGGAGAGCATCGCGAACTTGCCGACGAAGCCCGACAGCGGCGGCAGGCCGGCGAGCAGCAGCGCGCAGCCGACGAAGCTCAGGCCCAGGAAGGCGACGCCCGCCGGGATCGCGCGGCCGTACAGCGCCTGCGCGTCATCGTCCAGGTTCATGTCGTGCAGCGGCGTGAGGTCTTCGGTCAGGAAGGGCGCGTTGCCGGAGAACTCGTGCGGCGCGATGCTCATGCCCGCGTTGCGCCAGCGCTCGATCATGTCGATCAGCAGGAAGAAGGCGGCGACGGCCAGCGTGGAGCTCAGCAGGTAGTACAGTGCGCCCGCCCACACCGCCGGCTGGCCGATGCCGACCGCGGTGAGCAGTGTGCCGGCCGACACCAGCACGGTGTAGCTCGCGAGGTTGGCCAGCCGCTGCGTGCCGAGCACGCCGAGCGCGCCGGCGAACAGCGTGACCAGCCCGAGGCCGATCAGCACCTCCTGTCCGAACTGCGCCGAGGCGCCGGTGTCGGCCGGGAACAGCACGGTCCACATCCGCAGCACGGTGTACACCCCCAGCTTGGTGAGCAGGGCGAACACGGCGCTGACCGGCGACACCGCCGCGCTGTAGGCCGGCACCAGCCAGAAGTTCAGCGGCCAGGCGCCGGCCTTGGCGAAGAAGGCGGTGGCCAGGATGGCGGCCGCGGCGTGCACCAGCCCACGGTCTTCCGGCGCGAGCTGCGCGATGCGCTGGCCGAGGTCGGCCATGTTGAGCGTGCCGGTCACGCCGTAGAGCATGGCCGCGCCGATCAGGAACAGCGAGGAGGCCGCGAGGTTGATGGCGATGTAGTGCAGCCCGGCCGACACCCGCTGGCGGCCCGAGCCGTGCAGCAGCAGGCCATAGGAGGCGGCGAGCATCACCTCGAAGAACACGAACAGGTTGAACAGGTCGCCGGTGAGGAAGGCTCCGTTCAGGCCCATCAGCTGCAGCTGCAGCAGCGGATGGAAGTGCACGCCCGCGCGGTCCCAGCGCGAGGCGGAATAGATCGAGGCGGCGAGGGCCACCACGCCGGTGAGCGCCACCATCATGGTGGACAGGCGGTCGGCCACCAGCACGATGCCGAAGGGCGCGCGCCAGTTGCCCGGCAGATACACGCCGATGGAACCCGGGCCGTCGCCGGTGTCGGGTGCGTTGACCCAGCGCAGCAGGGCCAGCGCGGCGATCAGGCCCACCAGGCCGGAGACGACCGCCAGCGTCGACTTGGCGCGGCGGCGCTGCTCGCCCATGGTCAGCATCAGCGCCGCCGTGAGCATGGGCACCAGGATCGGCACCGCCACCAGGTGCGGCATGCTGAATTCCAGCAGGCGGTCGAGCAGGGCGAAGAGTTCGTTCATTCGTCGCGCTCCTCGCCGTCCACGTGGTCGGTGTCGCTGAGGCCGCGCGAGGCCAGCAGCACCACCAGGAACAGGGCCGTCATCGCGAAGCCGATCACGATGGCGGTGAGCACCAGGGCCTGCGGCATCGGATCGGCGGTGTTGGCCAGCGTGGACGCGATGCCGGGCACCAGCACCGGCTCGCTGTCGACCTTCAGGCGCCCCATGCTGAAGATGAAGAGGTTGACCGCGTAGGAGATCAGGGTCAGGCCCATGATCACCTGGAAGGTGCGCGGGCGCAGCAGCAGGTACACGCCCGAGCCGGTGAGCACGCCGATCGCGAGGGCCATCACGGCTTCCATCAGGCGGCCCCTCCCACGGCGGAAACGGCGGGTGGCGGTGCGTCCGCGGCGGCTGCTTCCTCCTCCTGGAGGCGCTGCGCTTCCTTTTCGGCCTGTTCGTCGGCCCAACGGTGGCTGCGGATGGACTGGTGGGCCAGGGCGGTGAGGATCAGCATGGTGGCGCCGAGCACCAGCGCGAACACGCCGGTGTCGAAGAACATCGCGCTCGGAATGTGCAGCTCGCCGAGCAGCGGCACGGTGACGTGGGCGGTGTGCGTGGTCATGAAGGGAAAGCCCAGCGCCACGGCGCCGCCGCCGGTGGCCAGGGCCAGCAGCAGGCCGGCCGCGATCCAGCGGCGTGGGTAGATGCGCAGGTGTTCCTCGACCCACTCGGCGCCGGAGACGATGAATTGCAGCAGCAGCGCCACCGACATCACCAGCCCGGCGACGAAGCCGCCGCCGGGGTTGTTGTGGCCGCGCATGAAGAAGTAGATCGACACCAGCACCGCGATCGGCAGCAGCAGGCGCACCAGCACCGCGGGCACCATCAGGTAGCCCACGGCGGTGTCCTTGGCGCGGCGTGGGTTGAGCAGGTCGGTGCCGTCCGCGCCGGCCTGCGCGCGCTGCTGCGGCGGCAGGGCCATCGACTCGGGCGCCGGGCGGAAGCGGCGCAGCAGGGCGTAGACGGTGAGGGCGACGATGCCCAGCACGGTGATCTCGCCGAAGGTGTCGAAGGCCCGGAAGTCCACCAGCATCACGTTGACCACGTTGGTGCCGCCGCCTTCGGTGAGGGCGCGTTCGAGGAAGAAGGGCGAGATGCTCTGCGGGAAGGGGCGCGTCATCATCACCCAGGCCAGCGCCGCCATGCCGCCGCCGGCGGCAGCGGCGATGGCCAGGTCGCGCCCGCGCCGCGCCAGGGCGCGCAGCAGGCCGCCCGGCGGATGGGGGCGTGCGGTGCGCATCGGCAGCCAGCGCAGGCCCAGCAGGATCAGCACCGTGGTCACCGCCTCCACCACCAGCTGCGTGAGCGCCAGGTCCGGGGCCGAGAACCAGATGTAGGTGAGGCAGCTCACCAGCCCCGCGCCCGCGGCCAGCATCAGCGAGGCGAGGCGGTGGAACTTGGCCTGCCAGGCGGCGCTGAGGGCGCACACCGCGCCGATGACCCAGGTCATCGCGAACATCGGCGAGAAGGGCAGCGGCTCGCGCGTGCCGCGCTCGGCCGGCGACAGCCACAGCGAGGCCGCGGCGCCGGCGACGGCTGCCATCACGAGCAGCAGCAGCTGCATCTGCAGGCGGCGCGTGCCGAGCAGGCGGCGGCTGCGGCGCCCGACCTCGGACAGGCGGGCCAGCAGGTTGTCGAAGATGCGCTCGCCGTCCAGCCAGTGCAGCAGGGGCGTCTGCTCCAGGCCGCCGCCCGCCCGCAGCCGTCGCTGGACCATGTAGAGCGCGGCACCGCCGGCCAGCGCCACCAGGCTCATGATCAGCGGCAGGTTGAAGCCGTGCCAGATCGCCAGGCTGTACTCCGGCAGCGTGCCGCCCACCACCGGCGTCGCCGCGGCAGCCAGGAAGGCGCCGACCGACCAGGCCGGCACGATGCCGACCACCAGGCACAGCAGCACCAGCAGCTCGACCGGCACGCGCATCCAGTGCGGCGGCTCGTGCGGCTGCTTGGGCACCTCGCCGCTGCACGGCGGGCCGAAGAACACGTCGAACACGAAGCGCGCCGAGTAGGCCACGCTGAAGATGCCGGCCAGCGTGGCGACCAGCGGCAGGCTGAAGTTCACCCACGGCGTCGAATGGATGAACACCGTCTCGGCGAAGAACATCTCCTTGGACAGGAAGCCGTTGAGCAGCGGCACCCCGGCCATCGAGGCGCTGGCGATGATGGCCAGCGTGCCGGTGACCGGCATCAGCCGGAACAGCCCGCTGAGCTTGCGGATGTCGCGCGTGCCCGATTCGTGGTCGATGATGCCGGCGGCCATGAACAGCGAGGCCTTGAAGGTCGCGTGGTTCATCAGGTGGAAGACCGCCGCCACCGCCGCGAGCGGGCTGTTCAGGCCCAGCAGCAGCGTGATCAGGCCCAGGTGCGAGATGGTCGAGTAGGCCAGCAGCGCCTTCAGGTCGCGCTGGAACATGGCGATGTAGCCGCCCAGCAGCAGGGTGGCCGCGCCGGCGCCGCCGACCAGCCAGAACCAGGCCTCGGTGCCCGAGAGCACCGGCCACAGCCGCGCCATCAGGAACACGCCCAGCTTGACCATGGTGGCCGAGTGCAGGTAGGCCGACACCGGCGTCGGCGCGGCCATGGCGCGCGGCAGCCAGAAGTGGAAGGGGAACTGCGCGCTCTTGGTGAAGGCGCCCAGCAGCACCAGCACCAGGGCCACCGGGTACAGCGCGTGCGCGCGGATCAGCTCGCCCGAGGCCAGCACCACGTCCAGCTCGTAGCTGCCCGCGATGCGGCCGATCACCAGCACGCCGGCCAGCAGGCACAGGCCGCCCAGGCCGGTCACGGTGAGCGCCATGCGCGCGCCGCGCCGCGCGTCGCGCCGGTGGTGCCAGTAGCCGATCAGCAGGAACGAGAACAGGCTGGTGAGCTCCCAGAACAGCACCATCTGGATCAGGTTGCCCGACAGGACCACGCCGACCATCGAGCCCATGAAGGCCAGGAAGAAGGAGAAGAAGCGCGGCACCGGGTCGGAGGCCGACATGTAGTAGCGCGCGTAGAGCACCACCAGCGCCCCGATGCCCAGCACCAGCATGCAGAACAGCCAGGCGAAGCCGTCCATGCGGAACGAGAGGTCCAGGCCCAGCGACGGCAGCCAGTGCCACTCCTCGCGCAGCACGTTGCCGCCCGACAGCTGCGGAAAGAACCAGGCCACCTGGACGGCGCAGACCAGCGCGACCAGCCCCGCCAGTGTCGACTCCCGGTTTCGCGCGTCGGACGGCATCAGGGCCGCGAGGATGCTGGCGAGGAAGGGGAGTGCGACGAGGAGGGCGAGGGACATTGCGGCGAATTTTATCGGGCGGCGCGCACCTGCCTTCGCGGGAAGGCCGTTGGGCGCCGAAGGCCTTCCGTGCGGCTGGCCGAAGGCGTCTGGCGGCGGCTAGAGTTCCTTGCCCATGACGGCGTCCGGCAGGATCGTGACGATCTGCGGGAACATCGTGATCAGGGCGATGCACAGCACCAGGCAGAAGAAGAAGGGGATCGCGGCCCGGGCGATCAGGGTGCTGTCCTTGCCGGTCATGTTCTGCAGCACGAACAGGTTGAAGCCCACCGGCGGGGTGACCTCGGCGATCTCCACCAGCAGCACCACGAAGATGCCGAACCACACCAGGTCGAAGCCGGCCTTCTGCACCATCGGCAGCACCACCGCGCTGGTCAGCACGATCATGCTGATGCCGTCCAGCGCGGTGCCCAGCACCAGGTACACCAGCACCAGCGCGGTGATCAGCGTGTAGGGCGAGAGGTTCATGGCGTCGACCCACTCGGCCAGCTCGCGCGGGATGCCGGTGAAGGCCATGGTCTTGGTCAGGAAGGCCGCGCCGGCCAGGATGAACATGATCATGCAACTGGTGCGCGTGGCGCCCATCAGCCCGTCCTTGAAGGCCTGCCAGGTGAGGCTGCGGCCCCAGGCGGCGATGGCCAGCGAGCCCAGCACGCCGAAGGCGGCGCATTCGGTGGCCGTCGCCCAGCCGGCCACCAGCACCCAGACGATGAACACGATCAGCAGCGCGCAGGGGATGAGGTTGCCCGACAGCCGGATCTTCTGCCGGAAGGTCGTGGGCGGGTCGGCCGGCGGCACCTGGTCGGGATGACGCAGGCTCCACCAGCCGATGTAGCCGGAGAACAGCACCATCAGCAGCAGCCCCGGCAGGAAGCCGGCCAGGAAGATGCGGATGATCGAAGCGTCGGCCGCCACCGCGTACACCACCATCGTGATCGACGGAGGGATCAGGATGCCCAGCGTGCCAGCGGTGGCCAGCGAGCCGATGGCCAGCCGCTCGTTGTAGCCGCGGCGCTTGAGCTCGGGCAGCGCCACCTTGGCGATGGTGGCGCAGGTGGCGGCCGAGGAACCCGAGACCGAGCCGAACACGCCGCAGCCCAGGATGGTGGTGTGCATCAGGCGGCCCGGCACGCGGTTGAGCCAGGGTCGCAGGCCCTCGAACATTTCCTCGCTCAGCCGGGTGCGGAACAGGATCTCGCCCATCCAGATGAACAGCGGCAGCGCCGCCAGCTCCCAGCTCGCGTTGCTCTCCCAGAAGGCCGAGAACAGGTTCTTGCCGGGGATGGTGTTGGTGAAGAAGGCCTGGCCGACCCAGCCGACGATGGCCAGCGCCATGGCGATCCAGACGCCGCCGGCCAGCAGCACGAGCATGATGGCGAGCAGCATCCCGCCCATCGCAATGGTGTCCATCAGATGTCCGAAGAAAAGTCGCCTGCGGCGTGGCGTGCTTCCACGGCGCGCTGGTAGCTCGGCTTGCCGCCGCGGATCACGGTGATCAGCTCGTCGATCACCGCCACCAGCAGCAGCCAGCAGCCGACGACGAAGGTGGCCTGCGGAATCCAGATCGGAATGACCACCAGGCCGGTGGCCATCTCGGCGAATTCGTAGCTCTCCCAGGCGAAGCTGGTGGCCCAGTAGGTGAGGTAGGTGACCGAGATGGCGGCGATGACCAGGCACACGGCGTCGAAGCCGCGGCGCAGCCGGGCCGGCAGGGCATCGAGCAGCAGCGTCACGCGCACGAAGTCGCCGTGGCGGAAGGCGTGCGCCATCGCGAAGAAGGCGGCGGCCGCGCACAGCCAGGCGACGATGTCGTTGACGCCGCTCACGCGCCAGTTCATCTGGCGACCGACGCCGGCCCAGATCATCAGCACGAAAATCAGAAACACGCAGGCAGCGCCGAGCGCACCTGCCCCGTCATACAGGCGATCGAGCCAGCGGCGCATGCTCTGCTGCTTACTTCTTGTAGGCGTCGACGATGGCCTGGCCGTCCGCGCCGGCGGCCTTCAGCCAGTCGGCCTGCATGGTGGCGCCCACCTTGCGCATGTCGGCGTCCAGCTGGGCCGAAGGCTTGTGGATCGTCATGCCGCGCTCGGCCAGCAGGCGCTTGTATTCCTCGTTCTTCTCCTGCGCGATCTTCCAGCCGCGCTCCTCGGCCTCCTGGGCGGCCTTGGTCAGCGCCGCCTGCGTCGCGGCGTCCAGCGCATCGAAGGCCTTGGTGTTCACCAGCACCGCGTTCTTCGGGATCCAGGCCTGGGTGTCGTAGAAGTTCTTGATGTGCTCGAAGGTCTTGGTGTCGTAGCCGGTGGAGCCCGAGCTCATGTAGCTTTCCACCGCGCCGGTGGCCAGCGCGGCGCTCAGTTCGGCCTGCTGGATCTGCACCGGCTGCGCACCGACCAGCTCGGCGATCTTGGCGGTGGCCGGGCTGTAGGCGCGCCATTTCACGGCCTTGAGATCGGCCGCCGAATTGATTTCCTTCTTGATGTAGATGCCCTGCGGCGCCCAGGGCACCACGAACAGGATCTTCATGCCCTGCGCGGCCAGCAGCTTGTCCATGGCCGGCTTGGAGGCGTCGTGGAGCTTCTTGGCTTCCGGGTAGGTGGTCGCCAGGAAGGGCACCCCGTCCAGCGCGTAGACCGGGTTCTCGTTGGCGAAGTTCGCCAGCAGGATCTCGCCGGCCTGGGCCTGGCTGCTTTGCACCGCGCGCTTGATCTCCGTCGCCTTGAACAGCGAGGCGTTCGCATGCACCGAGATCTTGAGCTTGCCGCCCGTGGCTGCATCGACATCCTTGGCGAACTGGTTGATGTTCTCGGTGTGATAGTTGGCGGGCGGATAGGCGGTGGGCAGGTCCCACTTGGTCTGCGCGAACGCGGCGCCGCTCAGGGTCAGGGCGGCGCATGCAGCGAGCGTGGCGTGAATGAATTTGTGATTCATGGGCTCTCCGGGCAGGGTGAAGACGAATGGAAGGGAAAAGAGCATACGTGCAAATATCGCGCCAGCCGCTGAGGCATTTCCCTGCCTCGGCCCCGCTCGGCGCGTCCACGAAAAAGCCGCCCGAAGGCGGCTGCGTGCGCGAAGCCCGGCGTCCTACTTCTTGGCCGCCGGGGCGGGCGCGGCGGCCGGCGCCTTGAAGGCCGCGCCATTGACCGTGAGACCCTCGGCCGACAGCTGTGCGGCCTTCTTCTCCTTCAGTCCCTTGACGCGCGCCATCAGGTCGTTCCAGTCCTTGAAGTTGCCCTGCTTGCGAGCATCCAGGATGCGCTGCGACATGGACGGGCCGATGCCCTTGATCCCGTCGAACTCGGCGGCGGAGCCCTTGTTGGCGTCGACGGCGGCGAACGAGACGGCCGCGATGAACATGGCCGAGGCGGCCAGAAGCTTCTTCAGCATGAAAACTCTCCCTGAGTTTATTGATTGTGAACAATGTCAATGCGTCCCCGTGCCGGGGCGCGCGGACGCGGCGCAAGCTTAGCGCCTTTTCCTGACCGGGAAAGCAAAAGGCGTGCGCTTGAGGGCCGCGACCCGTGCCGCGGTCTTTTCCTGCGCCGTGCTCAGAGTTCCTCGACGCGCCGCGGGGGATAGCTGTCCCAGGCCTGGCAGCCGGGGCAGTGCCAGAAATGCTGGTGCGCCTCGAAGCCGCAGGCTGCGCAGCGGTAGCGCATCAGCGGCCGCGTGGCCTGGTCGAGCGCGCGCTGCACCGCCGGATGGGCCGACTCGTTCTGGAAGCGCTCGCCCGCCAGCCAGCGCGACGCGGCCACCAGCGAGGGCTGATGTGCCAGGTGCGCCAGATAGCCGTCGCGCGCACCGCCGGTGCCGTCGCCCTGCGGCACGTTGCCGAGCGCGATGACGGCTTCGAGCACGTCGATGGAGGGTGAGCGCTCGTACTGGCGCTGCAGCAGCGCCAGCGCCTCGCCCGTGCGCTGCGAGGCGAGGGCCGCCTGCTGCAGGTTCGCCGCGTACAGCGGCAGCGCGAGCGGCGCAGTCTCGGCCAGGCCGGCCAGCGTGTCGAAGGCCTCCGCCGCCTGACCGTTGCGCAGCTGCAGCGTGGCCAGATCGATCGAGGGGCGCGGCGCGTGCGGCGCCGTCTCTGCGGCCTGCCGCAGCAACTGCTCCGCTTCCTCGAAGGCGCCCTTGCCGGCCTGTTCCGCCGCCTGCTCGCACAGGTGGTGCGCGCGGCGGGTGCTGTAGCTCGCCTGCTCCGATTCGTCGAGCTTGCGGGCCACGTCGGCCGCCTGGGCCCATTCGCGCGAGCGCTCGTAGATGGCCAGCAATGCGAGCCGTGCCTCGTTCTCGTAGCGCGTGCCCTCGAGCTTGTGCAGGGCGGCCTCCGCGCGGTCGAGCAGGCCGGCGCGCAGGAAGTCCTGCGCCAGCGCATGCTGCGCACGGTCACGGTCGGCGCGGCTCAGGTCGCCGCGCGAGAGCAGGTGCTCGTGCACGCGCACCGCGCGCTGGTACTCGCCGCGGCGGCGGAACAGGTTGCCGAGCGCGAAATGCAGCTCCTGCGTGTCGGGGTCGTTCTGCACCGCCTCGATGAAGGCGTCGATGGCCTGGTCCTGCTGCTCGTTGAGCAGGAAGTTCAGGCCGCGGAAGTAGGCCTTGGGCGCCTGCCGGTTCTCGATGCGCAGCTGGCGAAGGTCGAATCGCGACGCGAGCCAGCCCAGCACGAAGGCGACGGGCAGGCCGAGCAGGAGCCAGCTGAGATCAAAGTCCATGGTGGCGTGCGACGGTGGGTTCCTGGGTGGGCGGGGCTGCCGCGGCGACGGGCGGGGCGGCGGCCGGCTCGGCGGGCGGCTGCGCGGCGGCGCTGCGGTGCTTCCACCAGCCGGGCAGCATGCCCAGCGCGCCGACCACCAGCCCGCCGGCGAAGGCGGCCAGCACCACCAGCACCAGCGGCGCGCGCCAGTAGGTGCCGAAGAAGAAGTACACGGTGGCGTCTTGCTGGTTGTTCAGCGCGAAGGCGAAAAGGGTAAAAAAAATGGCTGCCTTGAGCAGCCACAGGAGATATTTCATCGACGTCCCCGTTGGCGGGACGATTCTACGTTTGCCGCTGCGCCTCGCGCTGCTGGTCGGCATCGAGCTGTGCCGTGCGCGCATCGACCGCCTCGCGCAGCGCCTTGCCCGGCTTGAAGTGGGGAACCCGCTTCTCCGGGATCTGCACGCTCTCGCCCGAACGCGGATTGCGTCCGATGCGCGGCGGGCGCCGGTTGACCGAGAAGCTGCCGAAGCCGCGGATCTCGATGCGGTGGCCACGCACCAGGGCGTCGCTCATCGCGTCGAGGATGGTCTTGACGGCGTATTCGGCGTCGCGGTGCGTCAGCTGCGCAAACCGCGCGGCCAGTTCTTCGACGAGATCGGAACGGGTCATGGGCTGGACGAAAACACGGCGAGGGCAAGCCCTCGCCGTGACCTTCGGCTTACTTTTCGCTGTTGTCCAGCTTGGCGCGCAGCAGGGCGCCCAGGCTGGTCGTGCCCGCGTTCTCGCGCGCCGACTGCTGGCTCAGGCTGGCCATGGCTTCCTGCTGGTCGACCATGTCCTTCTGCTTGATCGACAGCTGGATGTTGCGGCTCTTGCGATCCACGTTGACCACCACGGCCGTGACCTCGTCGCCTTCCTTGAGCACGTTGCGTGCATCTTCCACGCGGTCGCGGGAGATCTCGCTGGCGCGCAGGTAGCCCAGGATGTCGTTGCCCAGGTCGATCTCGGCGCCGCGGGCGTCCACGGTCTTGACCTTGCCGGTCACGATCTGGCCCTTGTCGTTCACCGTGGTGAAGGTGGTGAACGGGTCGCCGTCGAGCTGCTTGATGCCCAGGCTGATGCGCTCGCGGTCCACGTCGACGGCCAACACGATGGCTTCGACTTCCTGGCCCTTCTTGTAGTTGCGCACGGCGGTTTCGCCCGGCTCGTTCCACGACAGGTCCGACAGGTGCACCAGGCCGTCGATGCCGGCGGCCAGGCCGACGAACACGCCGAAGTCGGTGATCGACTTGATCGGGCCCTTGACGCGGTCGCCGCGCTTGGTGTTCTGCGCGAACTCCTGCCACGGGTTGGCCTTGCACTGCTTCATGCCCAGGCTGATGCGGCGCTTGTCCTCGTCGATCTCCAGCACCATGACCTCGACCTCGTCGCCGAGCGAGACGATCTTGTTCGGCGCGACGTTCTTGTTGGTCCAGTCCATCTCGGAGACGTGCACCAGGCCTTCGATGCCGGGCTCGAGTTCGACGAAGGCGCCGTAGTCGGCGATGTTCGTGACCTTGCCGAACAGGCGCGTGCTCTGCGGGTAGCGGCGCGAGACGCCCATCCACGGGTCGTCGCCCATCTGCTTGAGGCCCAGCGAGACGCGGTTCTTCTCGGTGTCGAACTTGAGGATCTTGGCCGTGAGTTCCTGGCCGGCCTGCACCACCTCGCTGGGGTGGCGCACGCGGCGCCAGGCCATGTCGGTGATGTGCAGCAGGCCGTCGATGCCACCGAGGTCGACGAACGCACCGTACTCGGTGATGTTCTTGACCACGCCGCGCACGATCGCGCCTTCCTTGAGCGTTTCCATCAGCTTGGCGCGTTCCTCGCCCATGCTGGCCTCGACCACCGCGCGGCGCGAGAGCACCACGTTGTTGCGCTTGCGGTCGAGCTTGATGACCTTGAACTCGAGGGTCTTGTTCTCGTAGGGGGTCAGGTCCTTGACCGGGCGGGTGTCGATCAGCGAACCCGGCAGGAAGGCGCGGATGCCGTTGACCAGCACCGTCAGGCCGCCCTTGACCTTGCCGCTGGTGGTGCCGGTGACGAAGTCGCCGGATTCCAGGGCCTTCTCGAGCGCCAGCCAGGAGGCCAGGCGCTTGGCCGTGTCGCGCGACAGGATCGTGTCGCCGTAGCCGTTCTCGACGGAGCCGATGGCCACGGAGACGAAGTCGCCGGCCTGTACTTCGAGTTCGCCCTTGTCGTTCTTGAACTCGTCGATCGGCACGTAGGCTTCGGACTTGAGGCCGGCGTTGACGACGACGTGGTTGTGCTCGACGCGCACCACCTCGGCGGTGATGACCTCGCCCGCACGCATCTCGGAGCGCTTGAGGGATTCCTCGAACAGGTCGGCAAAAGATTCAGACATTGAGTTTCCTATTCCGTCCACCCAGGTTTCCAGCCGCGACAAGGCGATATTGCACGGGCGGCTGTTGCTATGACTGGAGACGGCGGTGTGGGCTTGACGCCCGGTTGGGGTTGAGACACCAGCGGGCCGGTGCGCTGTCGCGCGGCGGGGACCCGGCTGGACCTGTGGGCCACCCGGCACGGGCCGGGGGCCTCAGCCCGACGGCTTGCGCCGAGGGGCTGCACTTCAAGCCGCCCGGGCAGGCCCGAACGGCTGGGTTTGCTGCCACCAGTCCAGCACCTGTTCCACCGATTGCTCGACGGAGAGATGCGAGTTGTCCAGGAGGCGGGCATCCGGCGCCGGCTTCAAGGGCGCGACGCTGCGCGAGGTATCGCGTGCGTCGCGCGCCTCCAAGTCGGCGCGAAGACTGTCGATTGTAGTGGAAATACCCTTTGAAATCAATTGCTTATGGCGGCGCTCGGCACGGTGCGCGGCGCTGGCCGTGAGGTAGACCTTCAGCGGCGCATCGGGAAAGATGACGGTGCCCATGTCGCGCCCGTCCGCCACCAGGCCCGGCAGGCGCCGAAAGCCCAGCTGCAGGGCGCGCAGCGCCTCGCGCACCGCCGGCAGCGCCGACACGCGCGAGGCGTCCATGCCCGCGGCCTCGGTGCGGATGGCGTCGGTGATGTCCTCGCCCGCCAGCAGCACCTTGCCTTCGGCGAACTGCAGCGGCAGCGCGCGCGCCAGCGCGGCGATGCGCGCCTCGTGCTGCGGCTCCGCGCTCAGGCCGTCGCGGCGCATGGCCAGGCCCGTCACGCGGTACAGGGCGCCGGAGTCCAGGTAGTGGTAGCCCAGGTGCCGCGCCAGCTCGGCCGCCAGCGTGCCCTTGCCGGAGGCGGTCGGCCCGTCGACGCAGATCACCGGGATCGCGTGCGGCCGCGCCACCGAGAACAGCGTCTCGAAGTAGTCGGGGAAGGTCTTGGCCACGCACTGCGGATCGAGGATGCGCACCGGCAGCCGCGCCGGGTTGAGCGCGGCGAGCGAGAAGCACATGGCGACGCGGTGGTCGTCGTAGGTGCGGATGCTGGCGGCGCGCCAGTCGGCCGACGCCAGCGGCTCGATGCGGATGAAGTCCGGGCCGTCGTGCACCGTGGCGCCGAGCTTGCGCAGCTCGGCGGCCATGGCGTCGATGCGGTCGGTCTCCTTCACGCGCCAGCTGGCGATGTTGCGCAGCGTGCTCGGGCCGTCGGCGTACAGGGCCATCACGCCCAGCGTCATGGCGGCGTCGGGGATGTGGTTGCAGTCCAGGTCGATCGCTTTCAGCGGCCAGTCGCCGCGGGCGATGTGCAGCCAGTTCGGCCCGCCCGTGACCTGCGCGCCCATGCGGCGCGCGGCATCGACGAAGCGGATGTCGCCCTGGATCGAGTCCTCGCCCACGCCCTCGATGCGGATGCCGCCGGCGTCCTCGGCGAGCGCGCCCAGGGCGATGAAATAGCTGGCCGAGGAGGCGTCGGCCTCCACGTGGATCTCGCCCGGCGAGCGGTAGCGGCTGCCCGCCGGGATGGTGAAGCGCTGCCAGGCCTCGCGCCGCACCCCGATGCCGAAGCGCGCGAGCAGGTTCAGGGTGATCTCGATGTAGGGCTTGGAGATCAGCTCGCCCACCACCTCGATCACGATGTCGCGCGCGGCGGCCAGTGGGAGTGCCAGCAGCAGGGCGGTGAGGAACTGGCTGGAGACGTCGCCGCGCACGCGGATCGGCGCATCCAGCTGAAGCGCCGCGTGCGCGACCGGCCGGATGCGCAGCGGCGGGTAGCCGGGGTTGCCGAGGTAGTCGACCTGGCCGCCGAGCTGCAGCAGGGCATCGACCAGGTCGCCGATCGGCCGCTCGTGCATGCGCGCAACGCCGCGCAGCTCGAACTGCCCGCCCAGCAGCGCCAAGGCGGCCGTGAGCGGCCGCATCGCCGTGCCGGCATTGCCGAGGAAGAGCGAAAGCTCCTGCGCCTGGACCTGCGCCGGCAGGACGCCGCCCAGCCCCTGGATGCGCACCGTGCTGCCCTGCCGCTCGATGGCGCAGCCCAGCTGCGCGAGCGCGTCCAGCATCACGCGGGTGTCGTCGGAATCGAGCAGGTCGTGCACGGCGGTCGTGCCCTGCGCCAGCGCCGCCAGCAGCAGCACCCGGTTGGAGATGCTCTTGGAGCCCGGCAGCCGCACGGTGCCGGTGGCGCCGGCCAGCGGCGGGAGATCGAGGAAGGGGGTGGAGAACATCGCTCAGCCGCCCGACAGCTGCCACTGGGCGCGCGTGCGGCTCGCCTGGGCGATGGCGTCTTCCAGCGCCTGCGCGTCACCTGCGGCGACCAGCGCCTCCAGCGCCCGCAGCGACGCGCGGAAGGCCTGCGACTGCAGCAGCACCTGCTCGCGGTTGGCCAGCAGGATGTCGCGCCATACGACCGGATCGCTGGCCGCGATGCGCGTGAAATCACGGAAGCCGGGGCCGGCCAGCGCCAGGAAGCGCGCGCCTTCGGGCTGGTCCGCCACGGCGGCCGTGAAGGCGAAAGCCAGCAGGTGCGGCAGATGGCTCACCGCCGCGAGCGCGCCGTCGTGGGCCTCGGGTGTCATGGTCATCACCTTGGCGCCGATGCCGGTCCACACCTGCGTGGCGCGCTGCACCAGGGTCCGGCGCGTGGCCTTGACCGGCGTGAGCACGACCTGGCGATCCGTGTACAGATGCGCATCCGCATGCTCCACGCCGGCCACCTCCTTGCCGGCGATCGGATGGGCCGGCACGAAGCAGCCGAACTGGTCCTGCAGGCCGCGCCGAGCGGCTTCGATCACGTCGCCCTTGGTGGAGCCGACGTCCATGATCAGCGTCTGCTCGCCGATGCCGTGGCGGATCGCCTTGAAGGTCGCTTCCGATGCGGCCACCGGCACTGCCACCAGCACCAGGTCGGCGCCGGAGACCGCCAACAGCGCCGAGGGCGCGGCGACGTCGATCACGCCGAGCTGGCGCGCGCGCTCGGTGGTCGAGGGCGACTTGCTGTAGCCCACGACCCGCTTGACCAGCCCCGCGCGCTTGAGCGCCAGCGCGAAGGAGCCGCCCATCAGGCCGCAGCCGATCAAACCTAACTGTTCGAACATTGCAATGACTCCATGGCGCAACGCACGAACGCCGAGGCGAGCGCGCTCGTTCGGGCGCACCCGCGGAACTGGCTTTGCCAGGCCGCCGGGTGCGCCCCCTGGAGGGGGTGTCCGAGCCACACGCAGTGGGCGAGGCTGGGGGTGGGCTTCATTTCACGGGGTAGGCGCCGATGATCTTGTAGAAGGCGCACAGGGCGCGCAGCTCGGCCAGCGCGGCTGCCACGTGCGGCTGCGACGGATGGCCGTCGAGGTCGATGTAGAAGTAGTACTCCCACTGGCCGGTGCGCGCCGGCCGGGATTCGAAGCGGGTCATCGAGACGTTGTGCGTCTTCAGCGGCACCAGCAGGTCGTGCACCGCGCCCGGACGGTTGGGCACCGAGACGACGAGGCTGGTGCAGTCGCGTCCCGACGCGGGCGGCGTGGCCAGCGTCTGCGGCAGGCAGATCACGGAGAAGCGGGTGCGGTTGTAGGGGTCGTCCTGGATCGCATGGGCCACGATGTGCAGGCCGAACTGCGTGGCTGCGCGGTCGCTCGCGATGCCGGCCCAGGCCGGATTGCCGGCGGCCAGGCGCGCGCCCTCGGCGTTGCTCGAGACGGCGCGCCGCTCGGCATGCGGCAGGTTCTTGGACAGCCAGGCGTGGCACTGCGCCAGCGCCTGCGGATGGGCCAGCACCACCTCGATGCCGTCGAGCGAGTTGTCGGCGCGCAGCAGGTTGTGGCGCACCAGCAGGCTCACTTCGCCGACCACGTGGGCCGGGGAGTGCAGGAACAAGTCGAGCGAGCGCGCCACCACGCCTTCGGTGGAGTTCTCGACGCCGACCACGCCGTACTGCGCGCTGCCGGCGGCCGTGGCGTGGAAGACTTCGTCGAAGCTGGCGCAGTAGATCAGGTCGGCCGCGCCGCCGAAGTATTCGATGGCGGCCTGCTCGCAGAAAGTGCCTTCCGGGCCGAGCACCGCCACGCGCTGCGGCGACTCCAGCGCCAGGCAGGCCGACATGATCTCGCGCCAGATCGCCGAGACGTGCGTGTCCTTGAGCGGCCCCGGGTTGCTCTGCTGCATCTTGGCGATGACCTGTGCGACGCGGTCGGGGCGGAAGAAGGGCGTGCCTTCGCGCTTCTTGACCTCGCCGACCATCTCGGCCACATGTGCGCGCTGGTTGAGCAGCGCGAGCAGTTGCTGGTCGAGCGAGTCGATCTGGCCGCGCAGGTCGGCCAGGCTGGCGGAGGGGTCGTGTTCGGGGGGCGGTGTGGGGTGCGAGGTCATCGGGCGCGCGTGCGATCAGGCATGCAAACGCTCGAATTCTCGCATGTAGGACAGCAGCGCCTGCACGCCCGCCAGGGGCATCGCGTTGTAGAGGCTGGCGCGCATGCCGCCCACCGACTTGTGGCCCTTGAGCTGCAGCAATCCGGCTTCGCGCGCGCCGGCCAGGAAGTCGTCGTTGCGATTGTCGTCGCGCAGGAAGAAGGGCACGTTCATCCGCGAGCGGCAGTCGGGCGCCACCTTGTTCTCGTAGAAGGCCGAGGCATCGATGAAGTCGTACAGCAGCTTCGCCTTGGCGATGTTGCGCCGCTCCATGGCGGCGATGCCGGCGGCGTCACCCTCGGCCTGGGCGAGCAGCCACTGGAAGGTCAGGCCCGCCATGTAGATGCCCCAGGTCGGCGGCGTGTTGTACATCGACCGGTTGTCGGCCACGGTGCGGTAGTTGAACGCCGTGGGGCAGATGTCCAGCGCGTGGTCCAGCAGGTCGTCGCGCACGACCACGATCGTCAGGCCCGCGGGGCCGAGGTTCTTCTGCGCGCCGCCGAAGGCCAGGCCGACGCGCGCCCAGTCGACCGGCCGGGAGGCGACATGCGAGGAGAAGTCGATCACCAGCGGCGCGTCGCAGCCGAGCGCGGCGAGGTCGGGCAGTTCCTGGAACTCGATGCCGTGGATCGTTTCGTTGGAGCACAGATGCACGTAGGCGGCATCGGAGCCGAGCTTCCAGCTGGCCGGATCGGGCAGCCGCGTGTGCCGGCTGTCGGCGTTGCTGGCGGCGATGCGCGCCGTGCAGTAGCGGCCGGCTTCCTTGTGCGACTTCGCGCTCCAGCTGCCGGTGATCACGAAATCGACCGCGCCGCCGCGCGACAGGTTCAGCGGCACGATCGCGTTCTCGCCCAGGCCGCCGCCCTGCATGAACAGGATGTGGAAGTGCGCCGGCACGGCCAGCAGCGTGCGCAGGTCCTGCTCGGCCTGCGCGCAGATGGCGCCGAACTCCTTGCCGCGATGGCTCATCTCCATCACGCTCATGCCGCTGCCGTGCCAGTCCAGCATCTCGGCGGCGGCGCGCTGCAGCACCTCGGCCGGCATGGCGGCCGGGCCGGCGGAGAAGTTGTAGGGGCGTGGGCCCGCTGCGGCCGTCACTTCTTGGCAGGGGCCTTGGCCGGCGCCTGGGGCTGCGCGCCGCCGTTGGTCGGGGCGCCGAGGGCCTTGGCGACGTTGACGTCCAGCGCCTTCATCTTCGGCTCGATCGCCTCACGCGTTTCGCCGACGAGCTTGTCCGTGAGCGCCGCCTGCATCTGCGGATTCGTGTCCTGGTACTTCTTGCTCAGCGGCGAGCTGATCCAGGCGATCAGCTGGCGCAGCTCCTCTTCGCTGAAGTTCTGCTCCAGGATCGGGGTGAGCGCGCCGGGCGCCACCTGCACGGCCTTGGCGCGCACGATGGGATAGGCCTCGTCGAAGTACTTCTTGAGCTCGGCGTCGGCCGCCTTGGCGGCGGATTCGCGCTTCTCGGCCGGCACCTGCGTCTGCAGGTAGTTCGCGCCGGCCTGCGCGACCGGCATGCTCGACTGCTCGACCAGGCCGCGGGCGAGTGCTTCGATGCCCGGCTGCTGCAGGTCGATGAACTGCTTGATGAGCGCAGCCTTTCCGTCCTGGGCCCATCCGGTGGACGCAGTGGCGGCCAACACGACGGTCAGCAGGGCGAGTTTGGCTTTTTTCATTGAGGGTTCTCCGTTGAAGATGGGTTGGTGTCGTCCGCGACGTCGCTGTTGGCGTCGTTCTCGACGATGCGCTGCAAGCCGCTGAGCTTGGAGCCTTCGTCGAGCCCGATGAGCGTGACGCCTTGCGTGGCGCGGCCGAGTTCGCGGATTTCGGCGACGCGGGTGCGCACCAGCACGCCCTTGTCGGTGATCAGCATGATCTCGTCGTCGGCATGCACGAGCGTCGCCGCGACGACCTTGCCGTTGCGCTCGCTCTGTTGGATCGCGATCATGCCTTTGGTTCCCCGCCCGTGGCGGGTGTATTCGGTAATACTTGTGCGTTTCCCGTATCCGTTTTCGGTGGCGGTGAGCACGCTCTGCTCCTCGTCCTCGGCCACCAGCATGGCGATCACGCTCTGGCCCACTTCCAGCGACATGCCGCGCACGCCGCGCGCGCTGCGGCCCAGCGGGCGCACGTCGTCCTCGTCGAAGCGCACCGCCTTGCCGCCGTCGGAAAACAGCATCACGTCATGCTTGCCGTCGGTGAGCGCGGCGCCGATCAGGTAGTCGCCCTCGTCCAGGTTCACGGCAATGATGCCGCCCTTGCGCGGGTTGCTGAATTCGTCGAGCGCGGTCTTCTTCACGGTACCCATGGAGGTGGCCATGAAGATGTAGTGGTCGCTCGGGAAGGTGCGGAACTCGCCTGTCAGCGGCAGCACCACGTTGATCTTTTCGCCTTCCTGCAGCGGGAACATGTTCACGATCGGCCGGCCGCGCGAGCCGCGCGAGCCCGCCGGCACTTCCCACACCTTGAGCCAGTACAGCCGCCCGCGGTTGGAGAAGCACAGGATGTAGTCGTGCGTGTTGGCGATGAAGAGCTGGTCGATCCAGTCGTCTTCCTTGGTCGCCGTGGCCTGCTTGCCGCGCCCGCCGCGCTTTTGCGAGCGGTACTCGCCCAGCGGCTGGCTCTTGATGTAGCCGCTGTGCGAGAGCGTGACCACCATGTCGGTGGGCGTGATCAGGTCCTCGGTCGACAGGTCGTAGGCGCTGTGCTCGATCTGGCTGCGGCGCGCGCCGACCTTGCTTTGGCCGAACTCCTGCCTCAGCGCCGTGAGCTCCTCGCCGATGATGGTCGACACGCGCTCGGGCCTGGCCAGGATGTCCAGCAGGTCCTCGATCTCGGCCATCACTTCCTTGTACTCGGCCACGATCTTGTCCTGCTCCAGGCCGGTCAGGCGCTGCAGGCGCATCTGCAGGATTTCCTGCGCCTGGGTGTCCGACAGGCGATACAGGCCGTCGTTGCCCATGCCGTATTCCAGGTCCAGCCCATCGGGCCGGTAGTCGTCGGCATTGACCACGCCGCCGTCGGCGCGCGTGCGGGTGAGCATCTCGCGCACCAGCTTGCTGTCCCACGGCCGGCGCATCAGCTCGGCCTTGGCCACCGGCGGGGTGGGCGATTCGCGGATGATGCGGATGAACTCGTCGATGTTGGCCAGCGCCACCGCCAGGCCCTCGAGCACGTGGCCGCGCTCGCGCGCCTTGCGCAGCGTGTAGACCGTGCGCCGCGTCACCACCTCGCGGCGGTGCTGCAGGAAGACCTCGATCAGGTCCTTGAGGTTGCACAGCTTGGGCTGGCCGTCCACCAGCGCCACCATGTTGATGCCGAAGGTGTCCTGCAGCTGCGTCTGCTTGTACAGGTTGTTGAGCACCACCTCGGGCACTTCGCCGCGCTTGAGCTCGATCACCAGGCGCATGCC